>JGI24021J15306_10001080_pt1 | contig 25076 bp, 11 predicted proteins | sample Ectturendosymbi1_FD_15306 | JGI IMG/M metagenome (IMG submission 15306) | reverse complement strand
TGTGTTGTGTGATACATAGAACATTTTGGTTAGATGTCGGATACCACAACAAGCTGTAGTACGGGAATAAGAATAACCACTGCAAGATATTGAACTTAGACGTAGACCTTAATTATTTTCATTTTTCAAACCCTAACCTGACACACTTACCGAAGAATTGAAAAACGGTACTTGCGACCTGTTAAGCCTGCTGTTCGACAGTAGCCTAATGGGTGCTGAGAGCAGCCCCGTAACCAGCTTGGGACACCAGGGCGTGCGAAGAGTTTTCTGAAGGGGCCCAATTTTTTTAAGCTATGCCCAATATTTTTGATCTGTGTCCAACACATTTTTCTAGAGGGGGTAAATTTTTAGAGGTGCTTCGCACCCCATGCTCCTTAGTTACAGCCTTGGGTGAGAGCAAGATAGACTGTTCCCACCTGGAGCTGCAACGGACTATTTCCTCAGTGCAGCATTCACTGTTAAAGTATCAGCGTGGCCTGCGGTGCAAGTAATCGGTGATCGGTAGTGCATCCACCAATGACCATGAAAAACAACCCAATATCTTTGCACCCGCAGACCACTTGTGAAATTTCCAAATGTGTACAAAACCGAGTATTAACGAAACTAAGCTGACTTGAGTCATTGCCTCTTTATCGCTGGACTTGACTTGAGTTAAGTTGAGTCGTTTTTAATCGTTGTTCGAGTTATATCCTTCACTTTGGCTCCGCATCCTTTGTTTTTTTTCTTTTTCACGCTTTTTGTCTTTAGCGCATCAAGCGGAAAAATGTTTGGATATCTTAAAGGTTAATTGTCGGTTGTCGTGACTACGATGTCCGCTACATGCATTTTAATGCTGCAAGATGGAGGTGCCGAGTCTTGTAACCCTGAAAAATACGAGTAGGAAATACTTTCAAGAATAAATGAAAACAGGATCCTAATGCACACTATGAGGGGGTGTTTTTAATCACGACATGACGTTTTTTAGCAGTCGGGGAGTAGCTTGTGTGAACTACATTTTAGATTATTAAAACAACTCAACACAGCTGAATTCGTGTGCCATTTATTCTATTCTGACCCCACCCCAGGCGTAGGCCTACCAAGGCTGCTCCAATTTGGTTAATTCTGAAGATGAATTATCATAAGAATAAAATTCATTTGGAGGAAGTTGTGGATTACAGTGTAAGGTATTGCTGATTTTTCACATAAAATATTTAATAGGCAGTCAAATTCTAGAACAACATGAGTTTGAAACATGTTGGCAGACTTGTTATGATGCACTGACAATCACAATGAATGAATGTCAGTGCATACTTTTGTAAGGTGACATTTTGATTGCACGTAACTTTGTAAATACTCATTTTCATTGTATATTAGTTTGTTTTGAATATTTGAAAGTGGCATTTTCATATTTTTGATTTGTTTTATTATATTATTCATTTGTTGTTTGTTGTTAGGTTGTTTTTATACTATTACTTCCAAAAAAACCCTTTAAATTACAGTTTAGATTAGGTATGTTGAGATGGATGCATAAATGTAAGGTCATAATAACAATTTATCAGTCTTAAAAACATAGCTTATATCATTCTGATATAAGAAATATCGTAAGTTAAGTGATTTAAAATAAGGCAGTGGCTACAGAACTGCTTGTGGTTCTTGATATTTGAAAAAAGTGGCTACAGATCTTTTTCATGTGACATAGTTCGAACAAAATTCTGAGTTTGTCACTTAAGCGACATCATCTTGGTAGCATAGCATTTACGTCTGTATGACGAGCATCTAGTAGACATGTTACAAACATATTAAATGTAAAAGGTAAACCTAACCCTAACAGTAATACTAATTACTAACCCTAATGCTAACCCTAATGTTAATGCTAACCCTAATGTTAATGCTAACCTGAACTCGTAAACCTAAGCTTAGGAAACGTTTAAAAAAGTAAAGGAAAAGTGATCCCATGAATTGAAATGTGTGACCACTGCTACCAAAACAAAAGTCATCAAGGTGAGAGCCGAACCGAAAACCATCGGCACAGTAGACGTAAATGCTAGTGCTGCCGTAATGATGCCGCTTGAGTGACAAACTCAGTGTTTTATTCCAACCGCATCATGCGAGGCAGTTTCATAGCCACTTCCTTAAAATAATTTGTTTTTCACTGCAAGAAATAGGGTTTGCACTACTTATGACTTAAATTTTTCCAATACCATTGTAAGCTATTCTGTGAGGATTCTGCCAAAAGGGTTAAAAAACGATTTTCTATTCCTGTTTTATTTCTTGCTGCAGTAGACATATTGCAAGCTTATAGTGCTTATGGTTGTTTTATCCTGTTTAAAGTTGCTTTAAAATTAATGCAAACCTGAATACATTTTTCTATCTAATGGTTTGAAAAGCAACCTTGTGTGTTTTATGCTTTGTAATTGCATGACAATGAATGGAGCATGGGATATTTTGTTTCAAAGTTTCAGTTTGCTTTTACTGTATCATAATGAGTTTCACTGTTCTGTTTGGCATAACCAAGATTGCTGCAGATTGGAGTAATGAATCGAAGTCTGACAATGTAATAAAATGAATTAATCAAAACATTCTTTATACCATTCAATAATAATCTGCACAAACATGTCATTGCTTATTTAGATGAATATTTCTTTTAGCATCATCACTCATGATTTGGTCTGTTAAACCAAATTGCTCTCAACTTTTTAGTAGTTGTGAAAAGATGGTACATTTTTTCTATGTCAATTTTTTTTATTTTGGTAATGCTGTGCACAGATCTATAATGATAAAATGGTTTCTAATTAAAATACTGTTGAATATCTAATAAGAATACTATAAATGTTTGTTGAAAGTGCTTTACCAAAACAAGCTTGAATGCTATCTTTGGAAAAAATATGAATCACAGTTACAATTTAAAAAAATGTTTTATAAAGCACTAAAATCTTGATTCATTGGCTCTGAAATTGGTTTGGTCTTGAAAGGAAAAATCTGAAATAATAATTAGTACTGCAAGAAAATATCCACTTAGAATTTTAATAGGAATCTTGTAAGTAGTTTTGACTACATGTTAATTTTAGTATAAACACTTTCCCTACTGACTAATGTATCTCTACATACATGAATTGGTTATATCAATACAGATCTAGCATATATCGGATACTTGCTGTAATCTTCTTTTCCTGAAATTATGTATGTTTATGTATGAAAACAAGAAGTCAAATAGTTGATTTAACAAATGCAGATCTTGTTTGGCCTTCAGTTGCAAGGTGTTTTATGAAACTATTATCAACATGATATACTACCAACAACTACCCAGTATCCAGCTTGTTTTTTCAAGAAAATCACCCAGTGCCAAAGGGGGTTAAGGCATTGAGAAAAATTGTTAAACATTATCAGCTACTTATGCTTTGAGTTTAAAAATTTGAAAGATACTATTTCATCTTGTAATGAACTAAGGTTATTTGACTTATTAACAAGTGGTATAGCAAAAAGTGTGTGAGTTGAATAATTTAAAGTTTTTCAGTTTCCAGTTGATACACTTACAACTTCTGAAACCACTGAGCTTTACATCAGTTACAGGCACCATAACTAGCACATCATTATTAGAATATGCCAGTCTGAGCATAAGTGCTAGTTAAGGCTCATTCCTCAATGTGTTTTGATACCGCTGATCTTGTTTCAACTTTGTTGTTTTGTTTGAATTATTATGTTTTTACATGCTTGGTTTCACAAATATTATGTTAGTTGAAAAGCAAATCTATTTTTAATTGGTGTCTGTTGTTTTGGGCTTTTTATTTTTTAAGGAAAAAAGCAATGTTGTGGTCATTGGTATATTTTTCTGTGCAGCTGCAGTACTGTGGTGCAATCTGAAGTAAGCGTAGTTTATTCAAAAACATAGTGCTGGTGATTAGCAGTTTAACATGTTACCCGAAATATTTAGTGCTCAAAATGCTTTACACCTCACTGTACATCAGCATCTGTAACTAATGCATATTTTTTTAACACTTTTCGTACCAGTATTTTTTCTGAGAAATCACATTGGGTAGCAGGCATTAGGCAATTTTGAGAGTTGGTAATGGTTTGTTGTTTCAAATGACTCAGCTAATAAGCAGCTAAGCAATATCACAAATCCATTGCTCACTAGGTAAACCAACCATCAGTGAACATTTAGAGCAAATGCAAATACAATGGCATAATAGCTGATCAGTGTAAACAAAGAATAGTACTGTTTCATATAGGAGTGGTGATTGGCCATGGCAGTCATCTAGTCAACCAACCTTGTTTAGTGTTTATCACTTTTTGAAAAGTGTTGAAAAACAACAGCTGGAGATCAAATAAGCACACTTAGGATCAAACAAAACAAACACAAGCATGGTAAAGAAAATGTACAGATGAAAGCGCATGCCTATGTACACAGATGAGTGGTTCGAAATTGATTGAAGGAATTGGTGTGGTTAAGAATATGTTTAAACAAAATATGAAAATGAAAAAGCAAAAAAAGTAAAAAAAGATGATTAATGAGGTACAAAACAAAAACAAAGCAAAACAGAAAAAGCTATGGAGTGTACTTTGATGACAAAAAGAATGGGATGTGCACAGGAAAGAAAAAAGGCGAAAAAGTAAATATACATAAAAATAAACATAATTACCAAATGCCAGAACTCACAGTATTTTGTTCTGGATAAGTGAAATTTTGCCAAAGTTCATAATTGTCTATCTTTTTCATGTAGGAGGTCTTTTTTAAGTTTCCATTTCAAGGTAAAAGTGGTTGAAGACTTAATATTGTCTGTTGTTGAAGACCACACTTTTGGGCCAACCCAACAAATGTAAGGGAACATATTCCTGAGGAAGAGTTAACTTTAGGCAGAAACAGGTTGTTAGAGCTTGATAGTCTTGTGGAGTGGGAAGGAATTGAGCTGATTGGAATAAAATAGTCACCAAAATGGTTTGGAAGTTAAACATATTTATGCCGGTTTTCTAAAACACCTTGTGACAATGTAAGTGAGGCCCAAGTGAGTGCTTCATTTGCTAATATGCTATTTCTCTTTAGTTTTCATACTTAAATATATCTAATTTGAAGAGAAAAAATTGCAGCTGGTATCCAGCAGTTAGTGAGATCTGTATTGGTATGGCAACCAGTAACTGCTCCAGACATTCCGTTCTACACAGATATGCAGACCATTAAGTGAAAGTGTTGATTTGTGAGTGATCATTTTTCAACAAGAATTCAGTTGGATTGAACTTGTCAAATGTTTTTACTGAAAAGGACGTATTGCACATTTGTGAAATTGTGTGTTCTTGTAGTGTTTATGACCCACTTAATTGCTATATTTTTTGGCTAGCAGCAATTAGTCTTCGCTCTTTGCATTAAAGCATGTAATGGTGAAATATTATTTCATGAAAAAGAGAATGGTCATGTGTATTTGTAAATATGGTTTATAGGAATTACCTAAGAGTTTTTTTAATTGATGCTTATGGAGGACATGACATGTTAAAATGATTTTGTGCAAGTTACTCAGTAGTTGTGGATCAACCAATTTTTTGCTTGAGAAGCAGCCACTGTGCTACTAAGCTATCACCGCCCCTTGTATTTTTTCTGGTATACAGTTGGTAACTCAAAACTCATTCTATGTGTTTCCAAATTGTAAGCATTTTTTATCACTGAACCTAATCATGTAAACATAAATATATCCCAAAAATTCTGAATGGTTCTTATTTCATCATATCTGTTTTATGACAATGTTGATCAGTACTTGATTCATAGCCTAAACATTCAATCACCATAATATCTCTATTTACGAAAAGATTCTAACTCAAACTATCTCTTGAGCTGGCTTTGTTTGCCACGGACAGTGTCTCACAGTGACATTTTTCACTGAACAGGTGCTCTTTTTATTTTTCTAGTACCCTGCCAACAGTCTCTCACTGCAGCTTGTCTTTCAACACAGCATCCTTATAGATGAGAAATCATATTTTGAAAAAATTCTTTCATAAATAAATTGCTGTGACTTTTCTCATGAAAAAGACTCTCTGTGTGAGCAGGCTTTAGCTTAAACAGTGTTTACCGATTTCTAAGCAGTGTAATGCTTTGACACAAGTTTAAGTGGCATCATGATTACCATTTTTTTGAAAATAATGTCTAGTCAAGAATATGGTGTTTTTGTACTGGGATAGCTATATATTTCTTATGAAAGTTTGTTGGGATGAGAAGTATATAGTTCATATTGAGACTTGTTCTGTAAATAGAGGATTTCAGGTTTGTTGTTGTTAGCAATGTTGTGAATAAAAATGGTTTACAGAGAGATAAGTGGTACAAGCACTGGTAGTTAATTTTTTCTGCTGGCTGAATGTGCTAGAGCAGCTTGATCATGTTTGGTTTCAGCAGTGGCGTATCTGGGGTATGGCAGGCATGGCATGTGCCATGGGCGCCACTTTGATGGGGGGCGCAAAAACTGCTTGGCAAAAATTAAAATCTTTATTTACAGTTTCTTTAACCTCTATTTTGTGTCCCATGCACTCAGAAACTGCAAAGCTGCATCAACATCAACGCCGCGTTCTTATAAAGCATTAAGTTGGGCGTGTTGCGCTAGCACCACTAAGCATTGTGACAAAGCTGCAGTATTGTGACATAACACGAGGGTCAGACACTGCGACAGAACAAGAATGCTCGCTTGCCATGTCCACGAGGCCTCGTCCTTCTCACGCTATAAGAAAGGATAAGCTAGTCCGTGCTGCTGCATTTCAGGCAAGTAGGTATTGGTCAGAATCTGGTTGAGATGGGTTTAAGTCCGTGGCTGTGAGAATCTGACTGTTATGCAAATAATTGCTGTTGAGGTCGTACAGATTTAAAAATTACTTAAACTGCTGTGGCCCACTCCGACTTTATGAAGCTTCTTTGATGGCCACTAGTGTCTGATAAATAGGCTGAATACAATGCCCCAGCTCATAAACTAAGGTTGAGAACATTAGTTAGTCCTTGAAAAATTAGCAGTTGGTATTGTTGCCGTACCAGTTGAGCAAAAAAGTGTTAACTCATGAAAGAGATTTATTAGTTAGTCTTTAGTCTTGTTCAGAGCTAGCTTTTTCTGTCCAAATTTGGCTTTCTGTTCGATGTCCAAGGTCTTGTAAAACGTTTCTGACTGTGAAAAACTAAAATCAACGTGTGACCATTTAGGAGCTGTGTGCAGTTCAGATGTTGATGGCTAGCAACTAGGCGAGAAGATTCTAGATTGCAAAATGCTGGTTTCAAGCTGTGTAACTTAAAATTATCGTGCACTGAAGTCCTGACATTCTTTGAATTGCTTTGCAAATAATGCTGACGATGGCAGTTATATGTATTGCAAGTAGCGAACCATCTTTCAGTAAACTGAAACTGGTCCTTCGTACCTCTGGGCCTCATTAACTAGAAATAATTCAGGGCAGGTCGTGTGATCTAGCTTTGATGAGAATAAAAAGAGAGTAAACAGCGAAAGCTTACTTTGATGAAATAATAAACGACTTTACTTTGATCAAGGCACGGAAAGTGTTGTTTTAATTACCATTTTTGTGTGATTTAACTGGAACAGGCTGGACATATTTGTTTCATTGGAATTGTGTTTTTTGAACACAAGTGATATATGACTTGCAATAAATAATCTATTTTATAAGTCAAATTAAATGTGTTCCATTTAAAAAAGTTGTCGTTTGTAGTTGCAATATGCTGTTTGATTTTTTTGTAAGATATACAATTTTGTCAGGCAACACTATGTAGACCTATAAGCTACGATAACGTTATTATTTCAATGTTTTGATATTCAACATAAAAATAATCGAGTATAGAAGTATGTTGTAGACATTATGGATTATTTATATTTTATTTGCTGAAAAATGTAAAGCATAAATGCAAATATTTTCTGTTGTAAAAAATTTGTTTTCTTCATGGTTTATCTTTTGTAAAAATTGTGCCTACATCCTATATTTAAATAATTAGAAAGGGCACACATTTAAATTTTGCCATGGGCGCCAGTTTGCATAGATACGCCACTGGGTTTCAGTCATAATCTGTGAGCAACGTGTTTATTGAAATGCGTCTCTTATTGTGCTTCATTAGTCTGTTACAATTTTTCCATTTCTGTAAATGCAAAATGTGATAAATCGTGTAATCTGTAGGTTATTTTATATAATATGATTTGCTGATTCCTATCATGTCAAGGCAAGCAGCTTCTAAGAGCCGAGCTGAAAAAGGTCCCAACAGCAGAGGGGTTGGAGGTGGAACGCAGTCTATTCCTGTACCCTCTGCCAGTGATGTAGTGCCTGGTAGACTGACAGATGTTGAATGGAATCGATTGATGTTAGATGAAGAAGATACAGCTTTCATTGGCACACTAGTGGATGACATTATTGATTTAACTTTAAAAGGATGTTATGAAAGTTATATTTGGAAACAGGTAAACAATATACTGTATGTTTATTTGTTTTACATGAAATGTGAAATATGTTTCTTAAAATATTTAAGTGAAAATGTACGTGTTTTGTTAAGCAGTTTGAACACTTCATATTGTTTTCATTGTGTTGAACCATGCTACTTCTACTGTTATGAGCTTTTTTTATTGATTTATTGCAAAAATGTAGTTCATGTTTGTAAGAAAAATGAAAACATTCAAAGGTCTTTGAAGACAAGACACACGTATGCATCAACACAGTCTTTGCGATTGCAACCAATTTACTAAAAACAACATCGCTGAAATACCGGTAATCAACAAACTTTGAGTCAACAATTAAAACGTTTGACTAGCATCAGATGCTTTTTTACATGCAGGTTCTACCATTCACGGTTCATCGTGCAAAACAAGATCTACTGACAATCATTGAATGGCAGTTTTTGAGCAGAGATTTCGGAGAGATGGACATTTCCAATGACCCTGGGTGGACAGAAGATTCTGTATGTGGTTTTGTTTGTCTCACAATGTAAGCTAACTACATGCATTTTTTGTAATTCTTTAAAGAGTTTCTTAACTCTGAGGCACCTTCATCTACGACACTGCATTCAAAATTCTTCCCTTCGTTTGAATTTTTCATGGGTGGCCCGTTTGTTGTTATGTGTATAGCATTTTTCTTTGCTTTTTTGACACGTTTCATGTAAATATTTTGATATAAAACCAGGAACCAGAGCCTGGAATAATTGACTCATGGGCTCAAGGATCAGTTCCTGTTGTGGTACGTCCACAATCATCTTCCTCACTCCCATCTGTGAGTGTCATGACAGAAGATCAAGTTTACATGCAAGGTGTTGAAAACTTAAGTGATACCATTATATTTTTTTTCGTTGCAAGAGTGTTTTATTTTTCCGTTGTTTTTATCACTGATGCAATTGCATCATTCCGAGTTTTACGATCACATTTCTCCGTTTGGTTAACTCTGTCGTGTTTCATGCGTCACCGGCGTCACCTTTAACTCTGTTGTGTTTCATGCGTCACCGACCTCTTGTGTTTCATGCGTCACCGACCTCTTGTGTTTCATGCGTCACCGGCCTCTTGCAACACTTCTGTGATGTTCGTTTTTGCTTGGTGCATGTCTGCAGCACCCCGGTTTTACCTTGTGCCGGTAAAACGAAAAAGAAGCAAAAGAAAGGTTGTACGTGTCCGCTCTCCTAAGCAACATATCCAATGCCTTTGCATTTTTTGCGTGAAAGAAGTGCGATTTGCCTCACCACTCGTGTGTCTGTGAGACAAGCATTCACATGTCACACTTCGCTTTTGTATGACAGTAACTGGTTGCTGAAATACTTTGCTTTGAGGATACAAACCAAGTAGATGGAGTTAATCGACGATCTGTGCGTTGCATTTTCCTAAACTTATGTTAATCGCTGTCTACTTACCAATTGCGTGAGATCTTACCCAGCAGGAAGGCAATACTAAGACACTTAACAATACGGAACACTATCCCCACACAAAAGCCAAACTCAGTTGATTTTAAACTTATCGATATGCCCTAACGAGAAGGTGATTTCAGAGTTGCATTGGTGAGACAACAAACGCGTAAGAATTAGACTTAGTTGAAACCACATGATATACAATACTAAGTGCTTGTTAAATTCGGCTTTCACCATATCTTTTCTTGGATAAATTATTTGAACCCGGTAANTGCTAGAATCAATGCTGATTAAACCAGTGGTTAATGTGCCAGATTGATCTCTTCAAACATATTGCCGATTGTCCTTTTGCGATATTTAATGTGACCCAGCTTTTGTTGGTTGTGCTCGTTCATAACCTCAAAAACATGTTTGCGAACAGAACCGACTGCGACCACCGTGTCTGACGAACAGACAGACAGCACCGGGAAATCTGCCGAAGAAGGAAAAGCTGCTGGTAGTGCCGCGTGGTGAGACATGTCAGGTAGAAAGTGTTTTCTGATTCTTGACAGGCCGTTTGGGTTTTTGTCGTAGAAAACAAAGGTCAGCCTTCGTCACCACCGAAAACTCCCGAGGTTGAAACTGTGACGTCTCAAGATTCTGTCTCGATCAAAAAGAAGAAAAAGAAACCCTCGTACAAGGCGAGTTTTTTTTCAGAAAATCACACTGTTAACGAGTGACAAAATTTTCAGCGTTTGATTGAACGTGCCAGTTAAGTTTAATTCGCTTTGCAGCATTTGTGATTACCTCCAGCTACAAGTTTGTGGGTTCGCGAAGGTGGTACGTTGCAATTAAAAGCACATTCCCCTTTAATCCCGTATGTTCGCAAATTACGTCTAACAGACAAGGCCAACCGCTACTTTTGTGATGCGAACTTGTGCAAACTTTTGCTGCTTTTTTAAACCAAAACTCGATCACGTGCCGGTGGTCATCAGTATACGTCGAAATCGACCTCAATACTGTTTTTATCAACCGGCCGAAGCAAGTTCTAGCTGTGACGTCGTAAATCTAACGACGTGAGGTAACGTTTGCGTGACGACGCGAAATCGCGAAGGTTCGTTCGATGGCTGCGCTTGTACAGTAACTTTGCGGTTCGTTGTTCTCCGCAGAAGCACGCCGGTCGCCTTCCCCCACCACCATGCACCGACATCGAGACGCCGATCGACGGCGCCGCGGCCCTCCCTGCCGGCTCAGCTCAAGACGATAAGAAGTCGAAGAAAGCCGGTGAGCAGCGGACAGTTTTAAGTTTTATTAAATTCCTGCGCGCATGGAACACCCGGAAAACAATCCGCGTTTGTCAATGGAAGCCGGAGCGCGGCGTTAACAATCAAGCGATCGCATTGCGCGGTTGTACCTCCTCGTATGTAAAGTACGATGCTGGTTGTAGAATCGGAGGTTACCGTTCCGGTGCTGCCGTGTATGGTTTTGATGCTGGTCCTTTCGCCCGGCGCCACGATGAAACCAGACTCGGAATGCTTTTAGCTTTTCTAAATTTTAGATTACAATTAAAATCAGAGCAAACTCAGCTGTCGCATATTGGATTAGAATTAAAATTAGCGGATTTGCGAAAAACAGAAATTGAACTAAAATTCGGATTTGATTTACATTTACTCAAATCAAAACAACTTTCATCCAAGTTCAATTCATGCCCAAATGTGGATTCATTCTCATAAGCATGAAAATAGCAAAGATTCGTGCGACAACATCGGCGCGTCACGCGCTGTACAACTCGTCTGCGTGAAAATCAAGACATTTTTCAAAAACGCATCTAATCAGTGCGCAAATCATATCAAAACCGCATTTTTCACAACATAATAACTTCACATTAAAAGGGGACAAACGTAAACGGTGCCGGCGCCACAAGCCTCCCCCTGGCGAGGTCCTTGGATCATCACTAACGTGGTTACGATTCGAAAAATGACAACGCTGTCACGGTTCCCGTTCCGAAGACTCGTTCCGACAGAGCCGATGTCCTTGTGATACCCAGGTGTTCTCGAGCACAAGCCTTTAGATAAGGGAAACGATGTTCGTTTATCCAGTACCCTAAAACAGGGTCCTCCAAGCTACGCCCCGGGGGTCAAATCCAACCCGCGAAGACATTTTTATCAATAAATGGAAGAATAGTATCGTTGCGAACATGTGTTGATTTGGTAGAATGTGACATATCCCGAAACAATCACATTAAGTGGACTTCACCATCTTACGTCGTGTGATGTCCGGCCCTCCTACAGTTGCGTGATGGCTTACGTGGCCCTCTGACAAGAACGTTTTTGGTGAACCCCTGCCCTAAAAGATCACAGCTGATTGACTGCCGTAATTATCTGATATCTTTTTGTGACTACTGCGTGCAAGTGGATAGGCAATGAGATGTAATAAGAATCATTGTTAAGGCCACATAGTTTGTACTGCCGCTGTGAATGAGAAAAGAAATTGATCGAGTATTTACTGTTTTCGCTTTTCAAGTGATGGGATGGCGGTATGGCACATGTGACCACTTTGTTGCATTTTCGTTGCACGAGGATACGTTCTCGTTTCATCTTTAAAAAAACGTTGGACAAATTAGCATTTTTGGCAAAAGCGGAAATTAGATAAGAACAAAATGAAAGAACTGAAGCTTTTAGCAAATTAGATTAAAATTAAAATTAGCGTCATTTCGCTCTAATTCAGGGGTCTCCAAACTGCGGCCCGCGGGCCAAATGCGGCCCGCGAAGCCAGTTCATCCGGCCCGCAAAGCCATTTTGTCAATGACGAAAAAATGATATAACTAAAAATTTGTGATTTGTTGGAATGCAACCTCTCCCGAAACAATCAAGTGACGTAAGAAGTCCGGCCCTCGAACAAGTGTGTAATAGTGTGTGTGGCCCTCGGACGAAAAAGCTTGTAGACCGCTGCTCTAATTCATCAAATTAGAAAAGTAGAATTATTTAGTTGTTCAAGTCTGGATGAAACCAGTCCGCCATTTTTCAGGAAAAACTCTCTCATTTGTTTGCATGATATTTTGCGGCATCTAGTGGCATTTTGATGCTTGAAGAAATTTTTCTGTGCAAAAACTTTAAAAAGTGCCATGTTTCTCGACTCGCTGTTTTGTAACATAAGGTAACCGGAATCATGTCTTGTGAAAAATAGTTGGACTACATTTATGATCGCATAACCAGAAAACGTACTTCTGTGGTTTCATTTTGCTTTTCCGCGTAGTATTTTGAAAACTATGGACGAGTATTTGATAAAACTTGGTTTTAACCGCATAGTAAACAAACGTTTTAGTCGTTTTCCTGAAACACAACTCGTGGCGATTTTTACTTTCAAACCCGAACGAAGTCTTTCGAACTTTGGCAAACGGTATTTTTCGTTGTTTCACTTTGAGAGATTAACAGCGAAGGGCACTTGAGCACTATTTATTTTCATTTCTGAATGCCTTCTGTGGAGGAGGTTGCCATTTTCTAAATTACTTATTATAGTACCTCAAACGGATCTTCCGCGAGCGAACCTGAAAACCTTTATATTCAAGCGCCGTTAAAAACATATTCCACTTCAGATGCGCACCTGTCGCCGTCACAAAAATCATTGATCAAAACTCAAGCCGGAAGACCTCCTGGGAACCGGGAAGTGACGTTCGACGAGCGTGGGAACGTGATTGGGGTCATGAAGTTGAATGCTCAGTCGCTTCCAACGCACAGGGTATGGCGTAAATAGCATGAGCGACCCTAAAATTTCGGAACAGCATTTTCTGATACGAAACAGTACTGAAGCTTTCTATAAGAAAGTATTCAAGTTGCACACGTTTTTATCATTTATTTTGACCTAACCTTGTGATTCTTGGCAAACTGTTTTGAATTTCTTGCAATTTTTTGTTTGGTCAACGCAAGTGTAAATGGAACCAGGTCAGTAGTGATCGGGGTGTGTCTGGCAATGATCATTCGTTTGTTCGTTTTTAGTTTTTTTGATCAAAACAACATACTAAACTGCAAGATATACATTATACTTTTCAGCAGGGTTGCGGAGTCAGAGGTAAAATGTCCGGCTCCAACTCCAACCTTTCCAAAATTTCTGACTCTTGACTCCGACCTCTCCAAAATTTCCGACTCCTTAACATAAAAGAATGAAAGTTGTCTGTTAAAGTCAATGGAAATCGTGGTGTACAGCAAGAAATCTCTATTCCAACGAAAGTTTCAAAAGAAATTGTACCATTTCAACAGGAATTCCTAATTTAGGAGTGTGATGTAAAAATTATCCAATTGGACATCCGGAGCCGGAATCGGACAAAAAAATCCGACTCCGAATCCCAGCATTGTTAGGAATCCGATATCTTAGCGTCAATTTTCTTTAAAAAAAAAACTTTCCTCTGTTAAAAATTCTCCGCATTTTTCTATAGCAACACTGAAAGTCGTTTTACGTTTTCTTTTGCATTGCACGAGTTTGAAATGCAGTGGTTCCGTGCTTAAAAGTAGACTCAGTTTTCGCTGTTTGGTGCTGCAGTCGTGTGCACGTGACAAAATCCAGCTACTTTCGTAGCAGTTTTTGACTTGTTTTGCTGCTAAGGTTCGCGTGCAGTATGACGTCATCGATCCCGAAGCTGAAGCTTTCGCTCAACGCTTGGTGGCGATGCGGAGTGGCCGAGTTGCTCGATCCAAGAAGAGCTTCAACGCGATTCCGTCAGTTTTACCGAATTAGGTTTTCATAACAAGCAATGAGGAACCTCAGTTTGATCATCGACCAAACCAATTTGCAGTATTTCCTAATTTTTCCTGTTGCAGAACTATGTTCTTGTAATATTTGCGTCTATTTTTTCCTTTCTGCTTTATCAAAACTCTATTACAATTTTGGTAACCCAAACTTTCGCTCTACTTTTCTTCAAGTTTCGAGTAATTAACTTTGGATTCTTTTCAAGTATTGTTTCAATCGTAAGTCGATTTCACTTAACTCTACGCATCCTCATTTCTGAAATTTTGTTCATTAATGACTGAGGATGCGTAGAGTTACGTGAAATCAATATCCTACTAAAAATCTGCTGGCGTATGCGACTGTGTGGTCTTTGTGGAGACTAGTTACTTGAAAACAGATATGTGCAATTCTGAATAGCCACAAAGTCATGAAAGCAGAGTTCAGCTGATTCTCGAAGGCTCGCAGCAAACCTAGAGCTTTTGCTTGTTGTGATTTTAAATTGTGTTCCTTAATTAAACCACTTGTGATTATGACACTTGGCTTTATTTTCACTCGTGTCGGTTGGTTGAAATATTTTCCTAACTCCGAACACTTGTGATGATCACGAAAAACTGCAGCGCTCGTACTGGTTTAACTTAACCTTTACGCACACTTCTACCATGTCGCCAAAAATTCTCACAACTTGCTGTGGTTTGCAGGGGTTCAAAATTCCAGCCTTCCAGCACGACTCTTGGTCGCACTCTGGAATCGTCATTGTCTACGTCATACAGAAAACCGCCAGCTGTGAGCGTTCATCACGCCACGGCAGGTTCGTTTGCTGTTCTTTCTTTTGTGACGTTGTCAGCCACGTGTTTTGCACAAGACGCAGTTTCGTGCGCACCGAGAATAGTTTTTCAAGTGGAGAAAGCTTCAGAAATAGCTTAGTTCGGAAAACTGTTAGTCTTGCTTTAGCTTTGCTTTCTATTTTCTGCCAACTAGCCTCGTTTCAGACGCGACAAGCTTCTTGTGCGGCTTTGCCTCTGGTTAATTCTTCACCATCCGGTAAGTGTCCTTGTCTCAGATTCATTACATATTTACAAAACCAGCAGTTGCTCGAAATATTCCCGTCGCCACGGGGGGCTTTGGTGGGCTAAGCTCCCCCAAATTGAAATGCGAAACGCGAGTTTTGTCAATTTTTACAATGTCAAGCCGCCCTGCACAAACGTGAAGCACCCCTGCTGAAAACTTTCTGGCGACGGCTCTAGCTCAAAACGCGACGGTTCTCGCTCAAAACCTGCAAAGAATTCCGCCTAGAACCTGATGACATTTGATGTTTGCTCAACAGCAGAACCGATTCAATAAAGTGGCTGGTATTTGCGTTAAAATAGAGAAACTGGTATTGCGTTTATTGGAGGTTAAAACTATTTCTCGAATGCAAGTTTGTGCGTTGTATAGATCTTCGACTTTCCCACCTTCATTTCGTTAACAGATGCCCTGCGTCGAAGCCAAACCGGAGAAACCGTTCAGCGACTGCGGCGCGCTCCGGGGGGGGCCAGAATCGACCCCTTGCCGCCATCGCTGATCGAAACCATCGAGGCTTCGCCCGGCGTTGTCATTCACGAAGGGACACAGACCAAGATCGGGCCCGAAGAGCGTTTTCCGGCCGCGATTATGCGCTCGTCTGGTCACGAGAAGGCCCTTCAGGAAAACCGGTCCAATCTGCGTCTTGTCGGCCACCACAAAACCCACACGAAACTTCGCCCTCTTATCGACCCCCGTGACGTGGTGGGTGATGTTCAAACCACTCCGCGACCTCTACGGACGCACGACCCACTCCCCCCGGTACAACCTTCCATTTCAACACAATCGTAAAAGTTGCTCGAGTTATTTTTCGTAGCTCGTATTTCAATAACCAAGGGGTCATAGTAGGAAGCACAAGGCAATTGCTGACCTGCAATTTGCCTGCATGCCGAATTTAAGACAAAATTTATAATTTTGCAGGTGGTTAGAAACTTACCTGTTTTTGATCGTCCGCTTCGTCTTCCAAAAAATGTTTGGATGCCTGCTACGCTTGTTACTGTATTCTAAATTTCTGTTTTATGACAAGTAAATTCATACATCTACGGCAATTCGCACTCAATGCCAGCTGTTTTTATACATATCAGAGAAACGAACTCTCGGCGAATGTTTACGTGATGCAAGATTTAACTTGCGTGTTTTCGGATGTGTCAGTGTTTACTTGATGTTGTTGGATAAATGGAATTTGCTTTTCTCTTCTTTTGTCTATTGTTTCGATCTCATACGATTTTTTGATATAGCCCCTGTATGCTCAAATTTGAAACAAAAACCGTTTTCGAACCAATTTCTCAGGATTTCCCATTTTTCTCAAACGTTTTTGCCCACAGTTTGAGAATGCAATGCGAGATACTAAACAATGCTGTCTTTTTAGAATTTGGCAACAGGTAACAGACAGTTGGCAGTCCTTGTCTTACTGTATTTACAAAAAAAGTACGTGCAGCATTGCCCTGGAAGCTGAGGGGACGCGTGGGCGTCGGAAGGGGGAGGGGGGCGCCCCCTTGGATTTAAAAATTTGACATTTTCTTGTTGAAAATTTTAGCAAAAAAGGTTGTTTTCGTAGTTTCAAGTGAGCAAAATGAAGTCTCACCACTTTTGCCCTTCCTGGAAAAATCCGCTGCTGGCCACCGCTCTGGAAAAATCCTTCGGACACCCACGGTCTTGCGCTATAATGGATCGCCTCGGAATCAACTGCGTGAATGCAAATGGCTGGAACCAACATCAGCGATTATTGCGACATTGATGAGTCTCGCTTCTGTGCGATGCATGTGTCGTATCCGACCCGCTGGAGGTCGCTGTGCCGCTTTGCTGTCAGTGATGACGGTGAAATTGTTGCTTTCACAATTTTTCCGATTGTTGTTGATTTGTGATCTTCAGGGTCGCTGTCTGATGTGTGTCGTGAAACGCGAGGCCAGGCAGAGGGGAAGTCACTCTTGAGCGTTTGCTTGCAGCTTTCAACAAGGACTGGGGCACAAATGGTCGATTTTGAAAATCAAATAAACATATTTTTCCTTTCAAGTCACGAGGAGTTTACATAGAACCAATGCCAAATGAGCACGTGGCTAAATCAAGTCAGCAAGACTCATGTTTCGATGCTCAAAATCAGGAAAAATATATTCCGTTCAGGGACCACATGCTTTGAAGTCAGAAATCTGAAACGATGCCATTGACGAGTCCAATTTGTTTTTGGTCGATTGGGCTTTCGTTTGAAATCCAGTCATTTGGTAAATTGTCGGAAACTGTTACCATTTGTAGTCAACTGAGACCAAAACCAGACGCCATGTCTGTTCGTACAAATGAAATGTCTTGTGCCCGCAAGCAATGTATTCTGGCCAACGTGTGATTTATTGTTTGCCACGGCGCCGATCGCCGGGTGGAGCAAAATGTGTCGAAGTCGCTTTGTTTTTATACGTAGGTCCACATGTTGCTTGTGCACTTTTTCTATTGTTTCTGTCTAGGTCTAAACTTATTTTTGATATCGCTCTGAATAGTTTCAAACGTCTCTTATAAAAATGCGTGGTTTGGAGTTTTTGCTTATCNGACAGACACACGCACATGTAGTTGATCAGCCTTCAGCAAGCTAAGCTCAAGAGGCAGCGTTTAGCCAATGACTGCAGGGCCTCCTGTCCCACTTCTTCATCCAAGAAAGACGNAATGAAAGCACATCATCAACGCACAAANTTGTGTATTTTGATGAAAGTGTAGTATGAGGACAGTNCAGTTTTCAAGCTAGAGACAAGCCAGCAGTACAGTTCATTCAGCCGTTTGATTGATAGTTTGCGATGATGGTTCGACTTCTGTGAGTCAAGAACTTTTTACAGCTATCTGGCGTTTTTCAGGTGAGGTTCACTGACATTTCGAGCGTGTTCGAGGACTGCGACAGTGTTCCATCTGAGATCCTTATAGCTGCTCGTCAGAACCGAGTGTTTTGGTGGAGCTGAAAGATTGTGGCGAACCCTGCATGCTCTGCTTTACAACTATCGAGTAAAAGAAACGAGGGTCACGTGTACAATTGGAGTTTGCTTAATTCACACGCGACACAGAATCAACTTTTTTATATGATGTCTCAAGTATAGTTATTTTTGCGTTTGGCAAGTTGAAATTGCTTACGTGTTTGTCAGTAATTTGAAAGTTCGAGACAAAGTAATGTGGTTAACAACACCTGGTCACCTCGGGGCGCATTTTGATTGCAAGCAGCGGTTTTCATGTAGTACGGAGAGAAGCTCTTGAGTGACTGCCGTAAGTTTTCTGCACAAAGTAGGGTGTCTTAAGACGTGTTCAGGCAAATCTCCCATTTTAATATGATGATTACAAACGAATTTCGAAAACGTTTGGCCCTAGAGTGCAACAAGAAAAGATTGAGAAAATCAAACCAAAACAAATGCAACTTTGATAGGCGAACAATCCTCAGGGACACTGATGCAATAACTTGTCCTGGAATTTCTCCACAGGGGGAAAAATATGATAAAGACGACAAGTAAATATGTAAAATTAGACGTGGCACTACCGAACCTTGCAGTTAACAGTGCCAAGAAAACAAAAACAATGTTAATAAATGTGAGAACAGTTCTCTAAGTGAAAACATTAAGTGAAAATCGTACGAGGTATGTCAAGACTGTGTAACAACACTTCAGAGATTAAATGATACAGAAATAGCAGTGAATGTAGGCCTTTAGACCAGTGGTTTTCAACCTGGGGTCGCGACCACCAGAAGGGTCGTGATTCATTTTTGGAGGAGTCGCGAATAGATGTTTTATGTACACAGCTGTACTACATTTGCTTTATTCGAGTTTTAGATGGGGGTCGTTTGGTTATGGTGGGTTGCTATAATGAGTCGCGGTACAATAGAGGTTGAAGATCACTGCTTTAGACAGCGATGTGTAACTCGGCTGATTGAAGGAATGCTCTCTTAAGCCTGGTTCGTTCATACGTACCTTTTATTTCTTGTGTTTTTCAAATTGTCATTAAATATTGAGTTTGCAATAATAAAATTGAGTGCATTAAGTTTGGAAATATTAGAGGATTATCAAAAGTACGTGGCTTCGAGTTGATCTTGTTCTCTGTTCAAATCTATCCAAAGAAAGCCACGTCAAACTTGTTCACCCTTTCCTGGAATCAATGTGGTAAGCTTGGCTTGCAACGCAAAGCTATGAGCCATCACTTCGGCTGTGCTTACTGTAGTCGCGGTTAACCTTGCAAACATAAGGTAAAGATACAGCCATTGCATGGTGCCAAACGCTGATTACATCGTATTCGATACGGCAGGGCTTATGACTGCCGGAAACGTTTGCTTGTGCGTTTGCACGGTGAAAAGTCTAATTACACGTGCATATAGCCTAGCTGTGGCACTAGGAGTCGTGTGCAGAGGTATCAGCGATAGTTATACCTTCTAGCTGAAATATGAGGTAAGCAAATAAGTGTTTAAGTTCTCAGAGCAAATACCATGCAGATGAGTTTTATCGGTTCGCCGATCATGCTTTCGAAAACGCTCTCTTTCCTGTGCTTTGCGCGTTGACATCAGGAAGAAATTACATTTTGTGTGTATCAAGACGCTATGTCTTGTTGCTTAATTCCACACTGGTTTCCGTTACCTGCAGCGACAACATCATATATTGCAAGCTGTCACATCGCCAGTGTGTGGACTCTGATCGGTGTTTACAGCAACGTTACGGTTGATTTGTTGGTTAACCTTTGAACGGAGCTAGTTCCCTGGTTAATGTTTTACGAGAGGTTGCTTTACAGATGATTTGCAGCGGCATGGATTACACACCGAGGTTGTAGCGGCTTATGATTGGCGCAGCCTGGTCGGTTGCCAAAAAATAATAATTGAAACTGGTCAGGGCGTCTAGTAGGCCTACATATTTAGCCTCAGTGAGAATGATGAGACCAGACAGTCACTCCCATTACAAACAGGCTGCATGTCACAGTTCATCATTTGCAACCAGGTCTACGTAGAGCAGGCAAGGCCATTATTTGCGGCTTCGCTTAGTGCATGGAAAAGATGAGAAACATGACACCATCATGTGAGGTTATCTTTAAAGAAAATGGACTTGGCAAGAAACTGGGACAAGTGTGGGCTGCATTAGACTGCCTTTTTGTAATCTGAAAATGGTTTGCGGTAAGGTGTGGTCTTGCCCGAATATCTTCGTCACGAGTATGCAAAGTTACCAAAAACAGATGAAACTAATCAAACATCTTTTCAGGCCGCGACAATCAGTTGTTTTCGTCATGAAGCTCCTTTTAACCACCACAATAATGTGATCATACAGAAAACAGAAACCACCTTTCCTCCTTTCAATTAGTTCGTAGAAAGTAAATACATTACTATTTTGATCCGAGTTCGTATTAGACGGAAGCGGCACTAACTAGCAAAAATATTGTAAGATGGTTCGTTATGCTTCATCGCAAAATGCCGTCAAGCTTTTTCTAAAAAGATTTAAAGCAGCAAGTGGAACAGATGTTGAAATCGTACAAAAATTCCTTTTTTTGCGATGTCCCTCCAGCTGCTTAATGGAAAGGTCTGCACTTCACATATCAATCTGAACTCGTGGAAATTATCGTCAGAAACGTTAGGCTGCACTTACAGTTTTGGTGAAAATAGTTTTGCTGCTAAAACGCTATTACAACACCAAAAGTAAGCTTTGATATTTACTCTTTTCTTTCTATGGAACAAATCAGGTTTGGGTTCACAGTCTAATTGTTACCCTAATGTTGACAAAACAAAGGTCTAGTTGCCATATTGAAGTACTGTATGGTTGCTCTGGAGAGAGTTGTGTTAAAAATATTCTATACACTGCTAATTTGCTTACGTTACTACTGCTTCGCTCGTGGGCTTTACTTCAGTGACAACTGTTTGTCGCGATAGCATGAAGAAATAAGCATTGGCGCTTTCAACCCCAAGGCTTTTGTGAATCAAGCTTAGGAGACTAGGTAACCTTTAGTAAAACTGTAATTTGCTTTTAGAGAAGCTGAGCTGATATGTTTAAATTCTTAGAGCAGTAACTTCTGTACATTCACCGTCTTGTTTAGTTTCAGATTATTGTTGTAAGGCAGTAGACGCATGACTGGTTGATTCAAGAAAGACGATTTGTGATAGTTTTATAAAAATGGTGGAATTCGCTCCATTACGAATACCATTAGCTCGACGTTTACAAACTTTGGCCGTGTCTCATTTTCTTTTCTGCTTCTTGGCCATGGGTGAGTTGAATTTGGAATAAATTTAGTTGATGGTTGCGATAAATTCTTTTCAAAATGTAAGCAAATTAGAGTTTAGTAACTCACTTCTTAAAAAATGGTACAAAACTCTTAAAGAATCATATTTTGCATAATATCGTTATTTTGCAAACCGAGTAAAGTTTAATCAAAGTATGCCTGACGTGAGGCTAAATTTTTTCAAATCGATTAAAGTCTCAAAATTTTTTGACTGAAATAAGAGCTTTGTTTTATTTCATGTTTGGAGGATATTTACCACAAAATCAAACAAATGTACAGTACATATACTTGCTTTGTACTACCTTTGGATTGTCAAGAGTGATCTGCGGGCACACATCTCCGCTAACTATGCGCATTAGGCCACGCGGCTACTTTCGCAGTGAATGCTGCACTGGTGGCCGGCTGTTGGCAGTGCATTACCCTGTAATTTCATAATCGTTTATTCCATTTGCAGCTCTTACTTGTTTGGTCATCGTTGCCTACATTGTTTTATTTACGAGCTACTGGGTGTACCTCATTCCTTACGCTATCTTCTACGTTCTTGACTGGAAAACTCCGGAGGCAGGCGGCAGAAGAAACGACACGATGCGCAACTTGAAAATATGGTCCTACATGGGAGATTATTTTCCAGTTCGGGTAAAAATGTAGTTTGTAGTTTGAGTTTTATTTGAAAAACATTTGCATTGGAGTTTTGAAAGTTGTATGCATGTCGCTGTATTTAGTCAAATCGATTAAAAAGCCTCGTGTTCGAGTAACCGCGCTTCTGAGAAGTTTAACCTGGTTCGTGCAAGACGAGTATGTAGCCTACGTCGCATTCGCTGCAAGCAGAAGTATATGAATTTTTCGTGGGAAAGGATTACATCTTTGACTAAGGCACAGGTCCAAGTGGAATCGAAAGCATGTACATTAAATAACAAGCTGTGTCGTTCATGCAAAATATGATTTGTTTCATTAGATTAGATCAGGGGTTTCCAACTTTTGTTGTCCGAGGCCGAGGGCCACATAAGCTATTACACAACAGTCCGAGGGCCGGACATCTTACGTGCTGTGATTGTTTTGGGATATGTTGCAATCCACCAAATCAAGAAGTTTTTCGTAAATACAGTATTTTTTCAATATTGACAAAACGTCTTCGTGGGCCGAAAAATGGCTTTGCGGGCTGATTTTGCCCGCGGGCCGTAGTTTGGAGACCATGGATTACATCATGAACTATTTTGTTCAGGTGAACTGTCAGTCTTTTTGATTTGGTGAACCTTGCCTGAGACATCCACCAGTTACTTCTATAAATCTAACCACGAATTAGTTCGTTCAACGAAATCTTGAAAAACCAATGGAAAATAGCAGATGTTTAGTCAGAGAGCTAAGTCTCACGGTGAACTGTAAATTATGATGCTTCTGTATCATTTTCATCCTGGAATGGCCTTGACAGCTTGTTACATCTTTCAAGTACAGTATAACTTATAACCAGAAAACAGTCATACAGAAATGTAGATTTGATTGCGTGTTTATCACTAAACGGTACGTAAGCTTTTAACGCTGGGTAGGTCTCACTTTGTGTTTGTATTCAATTTTTGTGGCAGCTCAACACCTGCCCCGAGATCTAGTGCCGTCAAGCAGTGGATTGAAGAACTCGCTCAAAATATTAAGAACTGAAACGAACGCGGGTTATTCTGTGTGTCATTTTACGCAGCCTTGTATCATCCAGACCAAGCAAATGTAAACAACAGATAAGGCATAGGCCTGTAGTGTGAAACAAAATGATTGTGATTTGAGACTAAGTCCTCACGTCACTAAGCGTAAAACAGTATACCCCGCTTTAAATCCACGGAGAATTAATCCGCCGCTCATTAAATCAGATCGATTTGGGACGGAATTTAGCAGTAAGAAAACGCCAGTATGGAAATGCAAACGCCGCTTTATAAATCCATTATTCATTCTATTTTCTCATTTTTGTTCGCCAAACTGCTAGGAATCAAGTACGCATAGAGTATGGTTGAGAGCGGGTGTTTCGCATTGAGAGCGTCTGCTGCGGAAATGCCAGTGTCTGCGACGTTTGGCCACTGGACGTGACCAACCGGGCTTAAAAAATAGACGTTTTTGATTAATTAAAAACCAAACTAGATGATCACTTTAGAGAGAGATTTTCACCAAAGCAAACAACGATACTCCAATTTTTTTGTGCTTTATTTATTTGTTAATAAATGCGCTCAGGCGCGCAACCAGGGGGGGGGGCATTTAGGGCATTTGCCACCCCCTGAAAATTTAAAAAAAAGCATAACAATTTTGACATTTGCAGAAACTCTCAAAAAATAAAGATGAAATTTTGTATTCTAGTCATTTTTGAGAAAAGTCTTATTAGAATTTTCTTTGTCCTCCTGGTTAATTATCTTACAAGATTTATCTTGAGACAGGCCATTTGATCGAATATTTCCCAAATGATTGGTATTCAACCACAAAAATGCTGAAATTGTCAAAGCTTGAGAGATCGCTTAAAATGATGGTATTTCTAAGGCATTTTTTATCCGTTTGTTCGTGTATCACTCTGAAATTTTTCAGAAATGCAGTGTGTGTGTACGCTTTGATTTTGTTTCTTGCCTATCTTCTGATTAAGAGAGTTAGAGTTACGGCATACGCTCTCGAAAAGTCAATAATAAATGCTGCATTGTTATCACACCAGTGGAGCAAAGTTTGCAGCCAGAAGACTATGCCTAGTGACAGAAACAGCATACTATGTTCACAGTGCCTTAGCTTTACGTTTGGCTGGGGTTACTGTAGGATACTATAGGCGGATCCAGGGGGGGTTAACGGGGCTTCAGCCCCCCCCTTACATTTTTTCAGATACGATTTTTGATCGATAGTTCAAGACATAGAAACCTCCATTGGTGTGATTTTTTGGATAGCCTTTAAATAAACCATTTCTTGCACAGGGATAGGGACGAAAACATTAAATGCAAAGCTTATTTTGCTGAATTTGGGTAGTCCGAAAGTGTTTATTTCACTAAAAATAAAACTTCTAATAANTAAGTTTTTATACAAAAAATACGTCCCCCATGTGACATAAACCGCANGTAAGTATTCAAACTCTTGTTTAATTTGGGTAGGATTGGGCTTCTTGTGGAGAAATGTTGGATNAGCAGCAGACTGTGGACAGAAGTGGCATAAGCAGCGGACTATACGTTTTTCCTATAAGATTTGATGAATGAGTGCAGCTCATTCTATTAGTTAAGCGAAGACATCAAACTTACGCTACAGCACACTTACAATGCATTTATAACTACAGGCTAGGTTA
>JGI24021J15306_10001077_pt1 | contig 25083 bp, 10 predicted proteins | sample Ectturendosymbi1_FD_15306 | JGI IMG/M metagenome (IMG submission 15306) | reverse complement strand
CAAGACAAATGTAATCGCGATTGTAATCGTGATTACTTTCAATGTAATCGTAATCGATTACATTGTGATTTTGTTTATTCGTAATCGTAATCGTAACCGAGCAGGTGGCAAGTAATCCTAATCGTAACCGATTACATTTGTGCTGTAATCCCCCCATGTCTGGTGGGAGCCCGGGTCACATGCGGAAAAACGCCGACTACCGTAACTTGAAGTGAACGTTTGCAGATTCATTGCCATGGTACTGTTACGCAATAAAAATCAACAGTAGAACAATCCGCTAGCAGGTTTCATAACCTGCCTCTGCAGGGAAAGCAGCGGACATGAGCGGTCTCCAATCTCATTATTGCATGACACTTAAAACAGCGAACCTGGCTCTTGTGCAGTGTCAGTGTCATATCGGCAAACAAACTGTCATTGCAACAATCAAATGATTTTATCGGAACTTAGCTGCTAAATTCAGGTTTTCTAACATTTTTTACTTTTAGCCCCAATTTCCAGGGGGGAGTTCAAATGCCTGTTTTGCCCCCCCCCCTGCGGACGCCCATGTTTGACACTGTTTTAGCTATCCGTACATCAGAAAAAGCAATGACTGAAGCGTATTCCTGACCTGGTTAGAAGTAGAATGGAAGTCTTACACTTGGAACAGACACATCAAGTCCGATGATAAGCGTCTAATAAACAGCTAAAGGACAACCACGTTTCCAGACGAAGCTTGCGCAGTTACATGTAGGCTAGATGAAAAACCGAATTATTGCTGAAGCGACAAATAATAAACAAAAAATGAATGAAAAACATTTGCTATGACATTGCTCCCAATTTAGGTAGCTCTGCTTGATATCATGAAGAACGATCTCATAATCGCATAGTAGCCTAGATTCATACTGGGCCTCAAAGCATATTGCCGTGAAATACATTTGACGCCACTACTAAAAGCAAAATTTCAATCAAGTGTCTGATACCGTTTCACATATCTCGACATTGGACGGCTGATTTAAAGAAAAAAACTCAATCCTAGCCCAGGTTATGAAAACAAGTTGTGACACTGTTCAACAGGAGTTCGAGCAAATGGGCTGAGCCCCCTCAAATTCACAATCAAAATCTCCATACTCAAGCTCTAATCTCGCCGACAATGTTATTTTCCAATTCATTGTATGCTGCTGCGAAGCCCTCCAAAAAAGTTAAATGTCACCCCGATGCTGTTGATCTGGTGATGGATCTGCTTCAATCCAGGCCAGCAAACACAGGTGAAAATGAACCTATAACCAATTTCAAACCACGAATCTCCACTGGTACTTTGTCACATTTTCTGCGGAGGCCCATCGTGCTACCACGTAGTAACTCAATGCTACGCTGCGTTGTCCGTGTTGTCGGAGTGAGGTGTTGCACAATTGCATGGTAAGATTATAACGTCGAATAAAATAATGTATTCAATAATTGTGGCTATATTGTTCGCAATAAGAATCTACAGCAACCCCGTGCATTGTTGACCAAGGTCATAATTCCCTGTGCTAATGGAGCACGCTCAATGCATTTTGCCAGACAGTGGCAAGTTGTTTGCTTATGTAGCCACAATCTACAGCTTTTTACACGTCACATTGTGGTTCCATCAGGGGTATTAGTTCCGATGAGAAACTCATCCACTCACCTTTATGTTGCAAAACTTCCATGCAGACATACTGCGGACTAAGGGACTGCACTGGTAACTGATCTGAAACTTTTTTTCGGTTTGGAAGCATATAATTCATACGCCAGTTGAAAGTTTTCCGTATTGCATTCCTTTTTCACTAACAGTGGCATGCAGGGGCATCCAAAGAGCGAAATTACAAAAATTGAAATGCTGTAACTAGATCATTTTTCCTATTGTAAGGCTACTAGCACATGTTCCATGGATTTCGAAACTTATTTTATTGTCAACGCTAGTTTAGTATTCAAATGCCCGTAATTCTCACATTCTTCAATACCAGGGACCTATACTCTAGGTGTGCGGAGTACGCAGTGGCGTAAGAAGAGGTTTGAGCCAGGGGGCAAAACTTAACTGAAAGTGGCCCACTGACTACCGTAGGGGGATACTAGCCAACACTCAGAAAGAAAGTTAAGAAATGATAGTGAATCTGGATGTCGTGGATGTCTACACTAGCTAAAAAAACGAAAACAGTCCGAAAAACGCAAAAAAACAACCCAGTGAAAACCAAAATATTACTAAATATCGTAATGTCAGCTAAAGGAGGCCCAGTTTTTACATTTAGCTTGCCAGGTAGGCGGCTCGCCTCCCTGTCTCTCCGTCAGTTACGCCACTGCGCCCACACCCAATCAAGTTGATAGTGACGCGACTTTTTCCAGATCATGCGATCAAGGGAAAATAATAAAAAAGGACTGGAAGATAATTATGGATGTTTAATTGATTCTCTGAGCCAAATTTCGAAACTCCTACTGCTACGTGCTTGATTTAGCTGACTTTTTAATGCATCAGTAGTTTTCCCTTTCGTTTTTTGATGCGGCAACCCTGGGTGTGCGCTAATACAGCAGCACAATTGTGCTTGCAATCAGGATTGCCAACGTGGCTTTTTTGAAGCCAGATTTTGAAATTCTGACTTTTTTTAACGCCTTTGGATTTTTTGAAATCCTTTGGATTCTGGCTTTTTTTAACCTTTGGATTCTGGCTTTTTTAACGCCTTTGGATTTTTTCAATCGGAAAGGCTTGGCCCTGGCATAACATTGTCTGAGCTGCATTATTCATTACAAATCTCTTCTGATGAGAGTCTGTAAACATGCAGTGTGCACAGAATATTGCAAAGATTTTACTGTTACCATAAAAATGGTCGATGCTTTTGTAAGAAACAAATGTACGACAGTGCAATTGCGGGGAAGGAAAATGCTTCTAAAAATTGGAATTGCATTACATCGAGGTTTCTGAGGAGTTTCAATGTCTATTTTGTGTTTGTTTATGCATATGGTGTTTGTATATGTCTTAAAACGCCTATCTGGATCTTTTTGGGACAAATTCTGTTTTTTTTTTGGTGAACACAGGTTGGCAACCCTGCTTGCAATATGTGCATCATTTCGAGCTTCGTCATCAATTGGCAGTTTAGGGGGTTGATGATAACGGCTCACACAAGCCCCCTGTTCTGTCCCCCCACCATATGTAACAGCCACAAAATAACAAACGAAAGTTTTCTTGCGTACTTTATGCGCATTCTCGATTCTTGTGTACCGTAGCTAGTTTCAAGCATTCAACCCTAGGGTGTCCGCCATCCCAGCCGCATACCTTCTCTGCTCGACATTACTCGACGAGACATCCGTGCAGCCTGATGTTTTTTCAGTTGTGAACTGCCCTGTTGTAGCGTTGAGTGTGTTTTACTCCACTGTTTTAATGCACAGCCTTATATTTTGCAATTGTGAACTGCCCTGACTTAGAACCGAGTGTGTTCTACTCCCTTGTTTCAACGCGTTGCCGACTAATTTTGCAGTTGTGGACTGCTCTGTCTTAGCGTTGAGTGCTGTGTTTTGCTCTGGTCTCCTAACTTGGAGCGCCGATAATTTATGTTCATTGCAGTGACACATTATACAACAACGAGTAAGGTGTGTGCGTGTAGAATAATATACATATTGTTTCAACAAACTTCGTCAAAACGTTTGCTTGCAAACGACAATATGACGTCATATTGTGCCATCACAAACAGCGTATATCCAGTAACAATGACCACCATACGCCACTGCTCAATGCTAGAACTTGGTAGGGGGATACAACAAATCAGTCGCCCCAGGCATCACCAGACCTCTGCACGCCGCTGTTCATTACTGCTGTTCCTTTCAAGGCTGCCATCAGGCATTAATAAAATAAACTTGCACCACAAACAGACCACTTTTCACAGCCCAGCGACAAGTCGAGAACTGTGTTGACGAAAGCGACCGCCTTTGTGATTACCTTGTCTGAACAGTCACGTAGCCAGGTTTTAAGGTTTGGTGGAGCAAAATACATTTTTAGGGGGGCAAAGATTTTTATTTTTATTATATGTTAAAAACAAATTTTCCTGGTCACAACACAATTTGGGGTCACAAAGAATATTTGGGGGAGCACTCCTGACTGTATCTGAGTTACACTATGGACAGGTTTTGCAGTTCTCACGCGGGAAAGGAACAACGAACAGTGTTATTATTGCGAAACAATAGCATTGTTGACACTATTCGATAAGAGACTCGGTAAAAGTCCAACACGTAAAGTCAGAAGTTCAAAGCCGTGTAAAGAACTGTTCAGTTTCGAGTGTTTTTTCGTCTCTCTTTCTACTTCAATAGGCACCAAAAAGGGGCGCCGTCGTTTAACGAGGTGCCATAAACATTTGGGGTTAGTTTCCCCAAACTGCCCCTGCTTGGATCCGCCACTGGCTCCAAGGGATCCCAACAATTCAATATCCCAATCCATTACAATAAAGTATTTCAGTAATGCTAGTAAATGTTTGATTGTGCTATTGTGTTTCACAGCGATTTTCAAATTTACAAATGCACTAGATATTCTGAGCATAACGTGGTTTGGGCGTATGAGGTATGAGGTTTACTGAAATTTCGTAGATCGTTTTTTCAAAATTAAAATTTCATATAGTCTATTGTCCTGTTACAAGGAAAAATTCGGGGATGTTTGATTTCTTTTCGCACAAAACTTCTTTTGCTATACCATCTTCGCGACAAAACCCTTTTAATTACGTTGCAAAAGAAGGCTTGTTTTTATTGTCTGATTGTTTCAACGTCATAGGCACCAACTTCATAAAAAATGGCTCTTGACCCTCGCTTGTTGTTAAGTACAGGTTTTCAAACCTGAAAATTTTTGCTTTTTTCTGGCCCACTTGGGCAAGAGGGATAGAATGAAGAGCTTCTCAGCGGTCGGAATTTTATATTATAGATTAGGAAGTGTGAGAAGTTTAGTCGTATTGCAAACAACCAAAATTTAAATTTTCCAGGATGGTCTTCAGCATTTCTGATAACGTTGCTCCAAGTATATACGGATCGCAAACTTGCGCACGAGTGAGTGAACTCGATAAGATGTTCATTTGTAGATACAATTTCAGGGTTTTGTTCCAGTAGCCTATACAGAAGCTCATCTACAAAAAGCAAGCTGTTTAACTCTGAGTGTTGGTTTGAAATTGATTCGAAGAATGTGATCTCTTCCTACGGCGAGACGTTTGTGTTCAACTACCTTCGTTCAAGAAAGCGGACGGGAATTAGTTTAAAAAATAGATAATTACATGAAACCTTAGCCTTACACGCTAAGTCCACTGCAGAACATTCACACTTCGAAAGACTGTTAGGTCTTCCCGCTTCTTTATGATTAGGATTACGACGAAAGCTCTAATTTAAACCAAGTCGACTAAAACGTTTTGGGAAAAACCGTGAACTAGAAGATGAAAGTACCTTTTCTAATTATGGAACTCTGAACGGATGACAGTGCTACAGCACAAATTTAGCAAATCCTGCTTTTACAAATCACTAATCTTCTGTTTTCCTTTGTACGTTTGAGTCAGAGTCTGAGGGACAAAGGTTGACCACCGTTAAGCACGTTCCTGCATGAGTAATCTTTGGCGGGACATTATCGATGGATTACTTTTTCAGTTATTCAAAAAAGTAGTTATAACAATCGTCATCACTGTGAAAGTGTGGTGTTTTTCAGAGAGCTATTTGCAAGTCTTAAAGTCCTGGTGCGGAATGATGAGTTCGGTAGACCGGCCGTGCAAAAAGATTGACGTTTACTCATTCGTAATTAATCGACACAGATGGTTTTTGTTTCTGAGTGAATGTTGTGACATTTGCTTAGACGTTTTGTTTAAATATTATATGCAGTATCTGAATCTTTTTTCTGATTGCAGATTACAGCAGAGGGATTGCATGCAGATCATGAGGGTTGATCTGGCTATAACCACGGTCAGGAAAAAAATGCCACCTCTTTTAAAGCCTCTGGCTGATTGCTCCTTTACTGCAGTCGTTTGGCCCAGACTTTTATTTTGTCTATAGACAGCCAAAAGAATGAGGTGTCAGTGTAACACCGTAATCTAACCTGCACACATGGATCTCGTGTCATCACTAAGAAGTAAAGTTGGCCAATATTGCGTTGAACTGTACAGTGCTATAAGCAAGTTGTGCAAACTCGTTTTTAGCATGAAGGTTTTTTATGTTATTAATTCTATTGAAGCGGCTTAGCAAAATCATATGTTTCCTTAGCAGCCAATTGTCTGTTCGAGCATGTGGTGCTGTAGAAACAACAACCATTGACCGATTTAAGAAAGACTTTTTTCTTTTTTCATTTAGTGCATTTGCATTGAAATGCTCTTTCCAAAAAACCTTTTCATTTATGCTCCTTTCTTTGTTGAATTTGTTTCAAATGTTTCCAAAAGTACTTTCTGTAGCAGCTAAATCAGACTAACACTAAATTAAATTGGTTCTAAGTACTGCAAAAACATATTAGAAACAATAACACAAAAACTATAGAGTTGATTGTTACTGTGCTGGCCGATTAGAAAAGGAACAGTGTTCACCATTAGTAACATGCAATTATTCAATGCTTTTTGTTTTAAATCCTCGACATAATAAGATTTTATACTAATTTATTAGAAGCCGGCGTATTTTTAACAAGTTAGGATTTAGTCAGTTGGATTAAACCAACGTATTTTGCTTAGTTTAACATTGAAAACAATTTTGTACCCTCCAACGTTTGATCACAGGGGCTCATTGGTGATATGTTCAGCAGACATTAAGAATAAGCGTAACACCACATAGGCCCTGTAGTGCCATGTACTATGACCGTAAAATTGTAGCTGAAATCAAAACTGTGTTCAAAGCTTGCTTTGACCTCGTTATTGAACCCAAATTTATGCTCTGGAAAACAGAAATACTTCGTTTTTAACTGTCGTAAAAGCAGCAATCATTATAAATCACGACACTGAGACTGAATATATTTTCATATTGACGTGGTTTTGGCGTTTATAAACGCCTGAAAAGCATCTTTATTCAAGGCGTAAGCAGAGCTTCCAGTCGATTCAGATTGAAATTCATTTCTTCGTTGGTCTAAGTTGTTAAGCTTACATCGCAGGCAGTTGGACTTCTCTGATTGCACGTGAATACAGAATTTCACGAGCAATAACTCAAACCAATCACAATGCGGTTTGAAAAAGAAAGTTTTCATTCTCATTATCCTTCTCCTCGATGAATGTTTGCAAATTCGATCGATTGCAGAAATCTTTTTTGAAACGTGTTTTTGTTTGTGAAACTTGAAACCACGTCGTCTGACATCTAACACTGCATTGCTATTGATTTAATCAGGTCTGTGCGACCTTTCCTGGCTGTATTCACGAGTACAAATTAAGGAAGAGGACATAACAGCAATGGAAAAACAAACATCACACTTTTCTTGAACTGCTATAAAATTGTCAACAAAATTTTTGAAGCAATATATTTTTGTGATTTTGAGCAGTCAAACAAACAGCCGATTTTAAACCAAACTGTAAAACTGAGACCTTTAGCTTTGAACAAGGGTTTATTGAAAACATTTTCTAAATATGAAAACTTTCAATCGACAAACGAATTGTCTCAGTGACAACTGCGGTAAACTGACTTTTTAAACTACACCTTTTCAAACTCAAATGTTTTAGAAACTAAGTGGCTTCTACAGAAACAAATATTTCAATAAAATTCCCAAGTGCGGTTTATCAAATACATTAGAAACAACGAGACAAGAAGATATTCATGCGCCAATGAAACGAAGAAAGTTTCACTTCGTGTAAACTGTTATCAAACAAAATAATCCTATTTGTTAACCCTTTGCAAGCAATGCAAGAAACAAGGTCACCATACCCACAAGTTATTGCCTTGTGTTCTCATAGCACTCAGGAATGATTACAAATTTATAAGGCCAGTTTTAGTGTTGAAAGATAGCTTGTTTCCAGATTTAGAAATTGACAACGTAGCTGACAGTAAGATTTTGTGAAATTTAAAACAAAGAAAATTTTTATCTGTTTGTATTCTTTCCTGCTGAATAACGCCTGTTTTAGAAAATCACAAACCTGCTCCTCTTCCCGATAATACATCATTTAGGGATTGTTATCTTCCGCTGGAAACATTTTTAGTCTCAGGATTTTAAAGCCAAAACCCGCTGTATACCTGCCTTAGATGGGTGTGTAATGCTGCACGATAGCTACGCATGTGTGACTGAGGACACTGCGACTTAACAGCTTTGTTTCAATCTCAAGACAAGAACTTCATGTTGGTTCTATGTTTGTTTTCCAAAAGCTGCTCCAGGGTCGTTGCTTATAGTGAGGCCTGGTTTTCCAGCACCCTTTAGGAATCCGCAAACTCATGTGACGTTTGCTAAGCACTTGACTGAGACTAATATTGCGTTGGTCATCTGGTGGTTTTACTTTTAGTATCTCTGATCTGCTGCCTTTCTCAAACGAAATTCTAGTGATGCAGAAATGCAGTGAAGAAATAGTAATTGATTTCATGCCATAATAAAGCAATATAATACGTTGAAGATTAGGATTACTACATACTTGTTACTTGGTTTGCTGAGAGTAGCCTAAATCGTGTCGCTCCAAGCTAATGATTATTGCTGTGCCAAGCACATTCTCTTCTGCGCACAGTGGGTCCGCGGGGCACTGTAGATGTAAATACCTACGTGATATGACAGTTATTTCCAAATCACTAGTGCAATGATATTGATACCATAAATGATGATGTACAGGTAAATTTTGAAAAAAAACACAAACACCACTTGCTCTTCTAGAGCAATTACGCTTCACAGAGGCTGTTGTCCTGTTGGCAGTTGTCTGGTTGGCACTTGTCTGGTTTTCAGTTGTCTGGTAGGCTGTTGTCCAGTTGACAGTTGTCTGGCTGGTACGTCTGGTTCAGGGTTGCCAGATTGGCCTTTTTAGGCCAATATCTCGTTTCAAGTTGGTTGGCCTAAAAATTTTTAGCTGGCTTTTTGGCTGTTTTTCGGCCTCATCTCAAGTTGACTGGCCTTAAAAAATGTGTTTGGCCTTTTCGCTCTTTTTTTTACACTGAAATAGGTGCTTATGAAGGAAAATATGCTATTCCATTTTTTTTGGCGACACATTTGCAAAATGTTTGTGATAAATGCTATATCAGACGCCCACATTCTGATATTAGTATTATTTGAGGGATGCTAGATTCGAAATTAAGTTTTTGCGTAATCACTGGAAATGTGTGCACTCACTGCACTGTGTAGTGTCTATTGTGTTGTAAACACCAAACAGTCTCAGCGCTTGCAAACAGCTCTGCGTCTTCGCAATAGAAGTGCGTTATGTCGAAGTGGAAGGGCGCTTATGATTCTGGTCGTAAGTGAATGAGAGAGACTTGCGTGCAGAAAGCTGCCGATGGATCAGTATGCAAACTGTGGCACCATTTTACCCAAAGTGTGCAATTTCACAAACCATGAAAAGTCCGGGAAGATCATTGCTTCAGTACAATCCAATGCAAGATTTAATCTTAGTTTCAAAGAAAATGTTTTATGATATCCTTAATATAGATGTTTTTTGTGACAAAGGAACGGCAAAACCGCAAATAAAGTTTGGCTTTTTTTCTGGCCTTTAAACAGTCGGTTTGGCCTTTTCTTGGTCTCTTTTTAGCATTGTTTGATTTTTCTTGAAATTTTCATCTGGCAACCCTGGTATGGTTTTCAGTTGCTTAGTAGGCAGCTGTCTGGTTGGTTGGCAGTTGTCTGGTTGGCAGTTGTCCTAGTTGACAATTGTCCAGAGGCCTTCTGTTAATTTGATATCAAACAAAATTTGTGCTTTTGCAAGCAAATCCATTTCAAAGCTTCCACGCACAACTTTGAGCATGCGTTGTTTAAATGACTGGCATTTCTAACTGCAGATGTTATTAACAGTTCATTGAAGCATTAATAGCTACTCTGTTTTTAGAAACGGATTGGCTACGGCCACTAATACAATACTTTGTTAGGTATTTATAGCTGGCTAATTTTTACAACTTTGCCCAAAGGCACCCACCAACATTCTCACGCAAACCATAATCTCAGATGTCGATAACTTGTTTTGTTGGGGAGATGATCCCTTAATAATAAATCATCACAAAGCGTCCAGCAGGGAAATTGGTTGAAAGCTCCACTGGCAATGAAAAACCGCAAGTTTTGCTTGTAGATTTTATGGTGCCAACGTTACTCGGTGCTAAGAAAGGCTCATGCCTTCGGCTGCCAAACATGCTCGACTCTGTGACAGAAACGTAATAGCATTTTGTCAATGTATATGACAGAAAAGACAGTGTAATAATGTAATCAAACTGTTTAATCATTGTTGTACATGGAATTGTTGGTTTATCGTTGTAACCTGTTTGTGTTTGACATCAAACATCATATCATTATTTTTATGTAAGCTGTACGCGCACATGTAACACACGGTTTGCCTTCACTTTCTTTCAAGTCGGAAATAATTCAAAGAATGTTCGTGCAGCTCATGACAGCTTTATACGTAATCGCATGCAGGCAATGCACAACAGTACAGAACGTGTTTTCGCAAAGCAAAATTGGGACGAAATTTTGTCAATTTTTTTCCAGAAATAGATACTTTAACAGGCGAGCATCGCGGTTCGCACTTGCATGGGTTCTGTCAAAATTTTTCATGGTTTTGGACTTAGGAATTTTTCAGGTTTTTTAGAACTTCAGGAAAATTTCCGCAAAACACAAAAACCGAACTAAATGCTTCTCAATTTTCCCTAGGAATGCAAGAACTTAGTGAAATTTTGCTGAGCAACAATCAAATTTTGTGTATACATCTTTGAAAGTGTATATCGCTGAACTCTCGCCTCTGCCATATTACTTTCCGGACAGCGAGCTCGTTGGACATGCAAAAAGCTTTTGAGAAACAATGTATAAAACCGCAGTTAGAAGATCGTCAGTACTGAAATTTACAGTCTGTCTGGAGTCTGTATCACTGATAGGCCGTTGATGTGAGTTGCTGGAACCCTAGCTGATCATACAAACTCATCAGAAATGTTGTAGGTAGTCTAGGGAATAGATAGCCGTAACAATGAAAAGTACCAAATCTAAGCGGTTTCCTGATGCATTTTCAGTTCTCTTTTGCACAAACGTTTAGACGACACAAATTGTTTGGTTTACATCAGGATTATAGGGTACCTGACGAGCCGGAACGAAACATTAGTTTGTTTCAGCATCAGCATTGGCCCATAGTGAAAAAAGTTTTCAAAAAAGTATGCCATTTTGGTTTAAATCTACTACTCATGTCACTGTTGCAACAGAAGCAATGGCATAAACTTACTCTAAGCAGAACTTTATGTATCAAAAGGCGTAACTATTTTTGTAAGTTGCTGCCTCTCCAGTTCTTTGTGTTTTGTTCGCTGCGGTTTGTCGCAACGATATTTGTCACATTTTACTTTGTTTTCATTCTTTAGTCAGGGCCATACCCAATGTTTTCCTTTAAAATCATAATGAACACATAATTTTGCAGTTTCTAACAAGTTTTTGCACACTACTCTCTTCTCCAAAAAACGCTCCAATTTAGCCTCAAATGTACCATCCATAAACAACTGGTATCAAAATATTATTTGCGTTTTCACTGCTCTCGCGATGTGTGGTTTCTTGGTAGAAGGGTCAATAGATGAAAGGAGGAGCCCTTTTCTGTAGATTAAGAAACCTTTAGGTAGATTCTGCTCACCAATCTTTTTGATAATCATCACGTCGTCTAGGTAGCCGCGTTGATATGCTGCCGGCGAATTTAACTGTAGCGTTTCTTCGCAATTATTTTTTGCGACTGTTTGGTGAACTTGTCCAGACTAATTGTTGATATACTTTACTCAAGTCTTCACGGAAGTTCAAAAATCCAGGAAAGCGATGAGTCTATTTTACTCCGGCATCAAAAATTGGCGCGGTGCCTAAAAACCTCGACCTTGGTTAAATAGGCTTTTCTCGACGGCGAAACAAAATCCATTTTGTTTGTGTGTTTGTTTGATTTACCGCTTAAAGCAGAAAAGCACTAAAACGTCAAGGTTTTATCTTACCGCGAAGTGTATTTGCATCCTGGTCTTACACTCACAGCTCCAACGGCTTAAGCGACTTGTCAGCCACCGCAAACGCTTTGAAATGCCACCTGCTGCTTATAAAAACGTTTCTGTTTTTGGCAGCTCGAAGAATTCAACGCAGTTCTCAAAGACGTTGTTATTTATGTGTCAAGCTGCAGGTGCAAATAAATGTTAAGTCGTTCCATTTCGACTTGTGCTGTTTCCGTTATAGCTCTTCAGCAATGACAGATTTTCACCAGTCTTTATTGCTTCAAGAAAAATCCAATAATTAAATCTTGCAGCAAGTGTACACAGTAATGTTGATCTTAACATCAAAAACTAACCAACTTGTTCGTAAAAACTTTTACAAGAAAGCACTTTGAAGTTGACTTTTTGGGTTTTAAACAGCGTCTGCAACACCGTCATCTTTGAATTTTACCAATGATGATTAGGTGGAACATCACAAATTTATTCGGCTGTTAATAGTGAACGCAATGAAACTTTCGTTATTTGAAATCATTTTAGTGAATATTACTCATCATCACATCGAATGGTGTGAACGTCTTGGTCTGGGATCGAAGTTAACTCCATGGTCATCAGCGTGTTTAATTTGTGCGCACCACTTCTGCAGCAAGCTGGCAATTCAGTTGCACTTCAAGTCAGCCTCAAACGATTTTCAGGACTGATTGAAAAATATTGCGTTTAGATATTTAGCCACCAAATTTTCATGACGTAAAACCGTCTGTTCATTGAATCGTCACCAAAATCACTTCAAAGCGAAACACTTTTTATCCGACTTTTTCTCAAGAGACACATTCGTGCTTAAAGTGATGTACTGACGAGATCTCAAAAACTGAATTTTTTTGCGTCTGGAAAGTGAGGTTACAAAAACCAGCCTTTCTCCACTTACAACGCAGCTAACAACGACTATTCAAAATTAGATGAGCAATTTTATTGAATTTATAGGTATGTTAAATCTCTGTTATCATCGCAAATATCAAAACAGAGGGCGTTTTCTTAAATAAGGTAACCGAAACTAACAATGAAAATACAACTACAGACCAGCAATCAGTTTCATTCACAGACCAGCTGTCGCACGTTAAAAGTTTGTGAAAAAAATTCTGAATACAAATTTGTCTACTAGCTGTACCTGCGAGTAATGTTACAAGGAACAAGAAAGTGAATAACGAATGGTAATCATTACGTTGAGTACTTCAGGAAAGCATCAATACAAACATGAAGATGTTCATTTTATTGAAAATTTTAAGGTGCAACTGCGCACTTTACATCCTCGTGCAAATTAACTGGAATACAGAAGTGTTCGTGGCTATTTTAAAAATATCTTTTGAAAACTGTGCAATTTCCTTTATTAACAATAATGGAAATTGCACAGCTTTCAAAAAAAATTTCCATTATATGAACAAACCTACGCTAAAAGAAAATGTTAGCAACTTCTTTTAGCGTAGTGTTGAGGTTTTATACAGAGGACTTTGTAACCTTTTTTGATGTCATAAACTTCAACCTTCTGTCTGTTAGTAAATAAGCAAGTCTGTATATCTGCAGATTTTTGTCCGCTGACTTTCAGTTGCTTATTACGTCAGCAGAGGAAGGTAAGCATACGAAAATACGAACGATGTCATTAAAAAAACTAAGATTTTAACGCTTTATCAACACTACCACACCTCCCAGACGGAAATCAAAAACACCGGAGGAACAAATAAAAATTTGTTTCTAGGACCTATCAACAATTTTAGGCTACTGATTCGATGTTGTCCAAAATGGAAAAGAAACTGCAAAAATGCCACCTAAATTGGAGTTTTCATGTCAAAATGAGCAAACTTAACCACTGGTGAAACTCATGAAAGTTCATCCAGTGTTGCAGTGGTTATTAGTTCACGATTTGTACGTACACGCTAAGGTTGGTTGAGCAGTTGTTTAGCTGTTAAAACATCAACTCCTCAGCCGTAACATGATCCGAATAGGGTTAAATTGGCTAAATATAGAATCGCTGGGCTTAGAATTGAAGAAAAGTTGTTTTTTTTCAATGAGGCATATTTCTTGGCTAAGGTGCAAAGTAGTCTGCGAGTACGGAGTATCCTCAGAGAAAAGCTTTGACCCGAGAAAATACCCCCAACGATATGTATTTTGTTTTGGTTTCCATGGTGCTGGGTTTCTTTTCTCATTTGACGGTATACTGAGGCTTAAAGAAAGTTATTCCAGATATGAAGAGCACTTCCCCAGGCGTTAGAGGAGATTTTCAGCAATATCTTTCATCTTACCTCATATCACAGAACGTCAATTTTTTGAATCATAAAAGGATGAGCATGCTGGACTGGCCTACAACTCTTTAGATCACAGCCCAACAGGGAATTCATAGAACATTAACAGGACGCGTCTGTGTAAAGGTGGATAGCGCTTAATTCATGTATGGTACAAGACCCCGAAATTGCCTAAACTTGTAAAAATTTGGTCAATTTTATGCTGAATCTTATCAAACAATAAAGGAATGATTGATCAGGTGACGTTTTTACTGACTTTGAAAAAGTTTGTGACATTTATCGAAACAAAGTAAACAAATATTACGTCGGTTTCTGCAGTGGTGCAGTTGATTTACTCAAGGTTATATATACACCACCAAATGCTTTCTGTAGTGGCTTAAACTCATTTGGGTGGAGCTTCGTATAGCGAAAACAGGAGTTTTATGTGCCCTACAACTTTATTTGTGGTTCTTACTCTCAAAGGCCTGCAGAGTACGCTCTTGTTTTGCAAATACACACATTTTAATGTTTGAGCATTGAAATGCAATCTGCAATCGTTTGCGCATGAATAAAAGCACATGGGCCAGAACAACGAATCTAATCCACAGATATTGACTGCAACTGGTCACAGTTTCGATGTTCATTGTGTGCATAGGGTAACTATCAGAACTGGCAGTAAAATAACTTTGTCTTTCCGAAAACTGCCCATAAATCCTCAGGTTTGATTGGAACACGATAAAACCAGCTAGCAAAAATGCGGTTTTACGTTAACTCAATACGTTTTCAGATTGTATATTGTATATGCCCATACATCCTGCTTTGGAAACTCATAGTATTAGAGTATCAGTTAATGCAAAAGTTTTTAGCAGGTGTACGGACGTTGAAAGTTCGTCGTGCCCAAAGAATCTCGCTGGTATTGCTGTTGTTGTTTACCATATTTAGAAGTCACCTGAAGATAGCAACGTTTCACAAAGTGTTTATACAAAAAGCTGTTCTGCGAAAATGAGGGGAGGCGTCGACAGATTGTCATGTCAGGGAAAGCGTAACACAATTCGAAGGCTTGATGTCTTACCAGGAAATGGGACAAAAGGTTTTAAGACAGTTAGTTTTTTCGTACGCTAGTTCTAACCCCGACTTGCACGCTTATCCGTGCAGGGAAGTTTCTCACTACCTTGACTTTGAGCACAGACGCAGACATCAGCTGGCTGTCGCGTAAAAAGATTGAAACGCTTTGATTGGTGCGATTAAGATCTAGATGACCAGATTATTTGCTAACAAGGGCAGCTCATCGAGGCTGATAATGTGGGCGTGATGTGTTAAAATTGTTGTTCTTCTCTAGTTTTCCTAGTTTCAGATCTTTTCTTAGTCACTGTCAAGTTGCAACACCGTGCGCTTGAAGCAAAACAAGTGAATCACAACATGAAGAGCTGTTCAAAAACGTGTTCCGAATACTACAAGCCCAAACAAAATATATCAGCTCTTCGTTGTTGATAAGATGATAAACATTCCAAAAACCAGACGTGAAATTTTTGTCTGAAACTCATTCAAGCGTTGGTACTGTATTAGTCAACTCGTGAAGTTAACACCGATTTCTATGCTTCCACCAGTAGCCATTTAGGGGTGTTGGCTTGCGGTTCAGATGATCAAAGGTTGTCCATTGATGCGTTTATTCTTATGGTTAGATTGGAGGGATTTCAGTCTGAATGTCGGAAATACGTGTGAATTTATGGATATGTCAAGAGGCTTACGAACAAGCTGACCAAGTGATAGGCTTCGCCATACAGAAGTCTTCAAACTAATATTTGCAATATCGATTTTATTAGTTTTACTAAGCGACACTGTTCAGAGTAAGCACTTCTTTAACTTATTTGTTAGTATACATCCCAGCTATTATGAAAATTGCACGAAGAAATTCAAATTTGTGGGTGTGTCATGACGCTGTATTCACAAGCAGTATGCACGAACGCAGAAGATAGTGACTGGGTGTGTCTTACTGCTACAGTTTACTGTAAGCTTTTGCTAGCACTGAAACAAATCACTTGTGTTTTATTTTTTTTATTGTTAGTTTGATCCATGATTCCATTCAGTCGAATGCAACATTGAAAGCGCATGCTGATCACGAGTGGTGAGATTTTCTAAACGATTGAGTGCAAGGTTTTTAGCATTTGGATGTTTTTGACAGGTGAAGTAAAAGCAATCTGATGCACAAGTCTTTTTTACTTACAATCCTATTAAAGATGGGTGGAGACACATGATCAGAATTTGTTATCTTCAGGGTTATTCAAATTTATACAAGAACTAGACACCGGTAAGTCAAACAGCCTGTTGCATTGAAAGTAAAGATATGTTACCAAATTCTGCATCTTTTTTACCACATTGGAAAAGTTTCGGAGCTTGAGGGAATTATTCAAAAGCCAGAAAATCTGAAACTTCGGTGTTTTTTTCAACAGCCAGCGGGATACGAGACCCAAGGTGGTCGACTGCATAAAAGACTTTCTGCTTTGGTTTACTTGATCGCTCTGTTGCGGCCATTGATGTCTATAATTAGAACGTTTACTGTTTGTTTCCGTAACTAGGAAACGTTTAGGTTGCGCTTACGGCCACTACGTTCAGGCTGTTTTCTGGCATTTTCACATACCCGATAACCGCTACGTGCTGCGGGCCGTCGTCCAAAAAGCATTTTTTATTCATTCGGGATAAAAGTTCTAGATTAATGAGAAAGTCTGTTCGAAAAGCATGAATAATCTCCTTGTTTGTACTCATTGCCTAGGAATGAGGAACGAGTAAACGCCCGAAAAACTTGCACATCAGGACAAAAAACACTCCTCACCACCAACAAAACAAAGAGCTGTGTGGCACTGAAGCCAGCATCATCGCTTAAATTAAAATATCAGGATGATGCAAACAATTCATATTCAGAACGATACGAGGCCAGGGTGGAGAACGCAACCAAAGCACGCGGCAGCGACCATATTGCTTCGTTGCTTTTATGAACGGTAAATGTTTTTCGTGGAATGTACCTTGAAATATTTAGAAATTGATTGGTTTTAAAGAAAAAATCAAATTTTGCAACCAATAAACAGTTCTTTTGAACATTTTAAATAAAAAGTAAACTTTTGTTTAACTACTGTAATCAAAAACGAAGTTGTATGAATATTTTAATTTGAGAAGAATGTTTAAAACAACCTAAGTTTTAGCCAAATAATATGCAGCTATACATGCCTTATGTGATCGCGTATTAAACTACATTTACAAAAAAGTAATAGCAAATTGAAGAAGTAGCTCAGAAGCAAATAGAAACCCAACAGGATTCATTTATCCTTCAAATGCGTTGATCAAAACTCTTTGTTTCGCGGGAACGTTTCGTCAAATCGTCCACACAATGTTATTACTTGTTTCCCAAGGGAAGCGTCTGTTGCGAGGCTTAAATAGCTATTTGCTTGTGTATAACTTGCCTCGTACAAAGCACGTTGGGAGTCACGTGCGCACAGTCGTGTGTCACGCGCGACATGTGCCGACCGTAAAGCAAGCTGGTACAGGTGAGTGGCTGTGTCACGCGCGCAGAGCGTAGCGAATTGATTTTCCTACGCCTTTTCCGATCGTGTTGTAACTTTCTTTTGATGGCATCACGCATGTGCGTGAGGCCTAGCGGTCAGACTTCAAGGCTGAGAAGACGAGCAAAGCCCGAGTTGCACGACCGACGAGACAGGAGTGCACGTCGGCAGTGGTTGAAGCTTAACCGTTTTTTTACACCCAGCCGGATAACTCTCCTTCCGCTAGCACACGTTAAATCGTTTAGCTTAAAGGCGAGATTTGACATTGAGATAATTCGCTTTATCCGCCGTTTTTGTAAAAAACTGAAGAAAACGGGAGCAAGCTAGGTTGGGCACGACATTTCAAACGAAATTTTCCTTCGCGAAATCATCTGGCACGCGTGTATTCAGTTACCACAAAACTGACGTACAAGATCACCTCACACGTTCAGATACAAAATTGAATTTATCCTTCCAAACTTCTATAACATTGAGTAGCGCAGGTCTGCAAACCAATTCGTGCATTGCGCTAAAATAATGTTCCGTGACGTTAAGGTTGCCTGGACACCTGTGTGTCCAGCAGATCAGATACGCGGATTAACAGAAACGAACACTTTCAATGTAAGATGCGTCCTTTTCGAATAGCTCTCTCTTTGATTGGTCTGCCTTCAAGTCGGTGTCCATCTCATTGTGGTAATCAGTTTGGCTTTATTTGGTGAATTGATCAAAATAGCAAGGTCTGATCTACGGTAGCATTTCGCGAGGCTATTGGGTGTTGAAAAGACGCGAAAGGAAAAAAGAGTATGACATATGGCATGGTTGGGAACACCGTACTTTAGTGCAAAAACGGTTTCAAATGGCTGAGTACAACAATCAGGAAACAAATACGTTGTTTTTTTTGCATCAAACAAACGTTAACATAAAAATAAGACACTCAGTGTGTATGTACAGTTAATGCAGCGGCTGAAATCGTTCATTCTCGTTGCATCAACTGTAACCGAAAAATGCATTTTTAGGCCAGTGTTGAACTCCTTCCTGTCTAGTAATCTCCAACGTCTACTTTAATTATTAATTGCTTGCTTAGAGTAAAGTGGCCATAAGCGAAGTTCAGTGTTTCACTGATGTAGCCCCAAAGACAAAGTGTATAACGTCTGTAGATTGAATAGTTGGCTTTTACTTTTAGAAAAACAAGATGCTGTTTGAAATATGGCAACTTTTGTTACAAATTGTTTCATTTTTGTGTTTTTCAAGCAAACTCCTCTAAATAACACGGCAGAATATCTTTTTGTGACTGATATCGTATATTTAAAGCGTGAACTTCATAATTTCAAAAGAAAGCATACTTCATAATTTTAAAAGGAACAAGAATGAAGGTGCTCTGTTTTGAAAAATAAAGCGTTACGTCACCAGATTTCTTAGATATTAATTTGCACACGGTTTAGAACCATGCAAGGTCTGTTTGCAAGCAATCCGACCAGGCAACTGCCCGTGACCGAAGTGATACAACAGAGAAAAAATCTTCAGCAAATCTACAGTAGCATTTTTCTTGTTGTCGAAACCATTATGATGATTTTCCTTCAATTCTACCGCTGGAACTGCGTCATGCTCATGCCGGTACACCCTTTTATTAACTAAGATCATAGGAAATACGCTTCATGGGAGACGGCGTTGGCGCCCAACAAGCGGATCGGATTTAATGCGATTTCTCTACCTAAAGGTGTGAAAGTGTTATTGACAAGAAAAATTGAATTATAAAGCGTTTTGCGTAAAAACGTAAGGGAAAAAATGTGCAAGGAAACGAAGTTGGAAGCAAACTTGTTTTTTGTGCTAGATCTTCACAACATACGGAAAAACACTCAGGCTTATACGGTTCGTTGAAATTTGTATTGACTGAAAGCCGATTTAATAAAACAAACTATGTACCTGAAAAGAAAAAATTTTGGACATTTTTATCAAATTCTTGTTCCTAGTTTCAAGATAAAGAGGCAAAAACGAAAAATTGTTTCACTTTGAAAAAAGCAGAAAATGCCTTGGGGTCTATATATTCCTGAAGAACGTTTCAATTCTATTTACTTGTATGGAACCACGTAATATTATTACTGTAACATTTTTAGCAGAAAAAATTCAAAGGATTTTGCAGGTAGTGCAAACAGCGTTTGGCCTTAATCTTGTTTCATTGCGTCTTGATTAGCGCAGTTGTAAATTAATGAAACTATCTTCTTTCCATTAAAATGAATCTGTTATATGAAAAGGAATTGTCTCAAAAATTGTGTAGAAGTTAATTGCCGCCTAGGCGTATAGCAAAATGATTACTTTGATTACTTTGTACGCAAGCGTTATGTTTCAAACACGATCTAGCTATTTAGTTTCAGCGCTTGATGTTGTCTACAAAAACTTTCAAACGTCATGCCAAACGTAATCAAGTAGTATTTAGAATATATTGAATTACTAAATGAAGCAAAATATTAAGAAATTTCCCATCGGTAAGTTTAATTTTTGATTCCCTGTGCACAGTGTGTTAAAAGATAAATGGCTATTAACTAGACCTAAACGTGCAGTGACGAACACCTTGAGACAGAATCCATTGTGGTATGTTCTGGAAAGATGAAATTTATCGAGAGCGCACTCTCACGACTTTTTTAAATCCATTTCTTGGCAAGTCAACCTGAAAAAAGTCATACCTCTTAGTGTTTCGCGGAATTGCGCAAACTCATTTGTTGCAGTAAAGTCTAAATAATAAGGCGTTGAGAACTTGATCAGAGCAGTCACGAACGAGGCCTAAGAACAGTTGTCTGCGCAACACTTCGAAATGTTTGTGGACGCAGTCAGAGTGGATCGTCTGATTAATCGTATCTGCGCAGACGTTCTATTTTTAGATCCATCGAAGAAAGCGGCCTCAAACATTCATCTGCGTCGTCTGTTTGGCATATCGGCATCGCGGTGTTTACGGTGGTCGCTGGATGTGTCAAGCAACTGCAGCTTCAGCCGACCTAACCCAAAGTTCGCCGGAGTCTGCATCTGTGCCAGAAATGGATTTCGAAACTGCGCCCAGCGGAAACTCAAAACCTTTCGCTGTTTGCATCCGCATCAAGCCACAGTATGTTTGACTTTGCTCTTCTAAAACGCGACTGCTCTGAAACATTTTTCGTGCCTAAACTTACTGTTCTGAAGAATCAGCATTCACTCTCTTTGCAGCAACGTTGTGATAAGATTAGCAAAAGAATTAACCTCTACCATCTTTACCTCAGAAAAATCTTATCTCGGAATTAGGGATGACGTTGCAACGCAGTAGAGCGACAGACCAATTCACCACTGGCTTCTTTTAATATACGGCAAAGGCCTCGTAATTCGCTCACTGGATGTGCAGTTAGCGCAGCCTTCACCGAGATGACTGTGAGTTTTTCTCAATGCCAGATTACTCTACCACTAGTGAAGAGTAATGGGTCACAACGTAGGTATACAGTGCAATACATTCATTCCCACGCAGAAAATCACAGAGATCACCGACACAAGCTTACAAGAAGCCGAACTGAAGAGTCTGAGAAAAAACATCCGTAGCAACCTAAAGAAAATATGACATGCCATGAAGAAAGCATTTCAACTGTGCGAATTTACATTTTTGCGTATTGCACGGTGAAGGCTGTTACCAGACTGGTTTAAAAGTGCTTTTTATTTTTTGTAAAGACAAGGAAATCTCTAAAAGACAAGGAAATCTCTTCTTCGTATCTACGAGATTAGAGAATGCTTTTCCTCGCTGATCAGGAGGCTGACCACTCCCTTGTTAATGAACAATAGCGGAAGACGCTAACGTATTTTAACAGACGTACTCGATCACTTGAACATGCTTAATACCAAGATGCAAGGTAGGAATTAACACATTTGTTCGCTAAATCGTAAGACTTGTCTCTTGAAACACATGATTCATCGGTTTCAGCAATTGCTACTTCTATAAGAGGAAATACTTCTAACAACCCTTCCTCAATTTTTACGCCACAGATTAAGCTTTAACTGAAATGCACTAAGACTGTCTGTAACAATCAATAGATTAAGAAAGTGTCTGTAATGTAGTGTTGTACGAAGTGTTACGCGTAAGCGAAAAATTGTGTCTGTATATCCTGTGGTCCAACCCCTAACGCCCAACGCCGTCACAAAACGTTCGTTACTGTTATTGTCAATCTGCATTGTGCGGGAAGCTTGTACTTGTGCTCTATGGACTTCGTGTCTGGTACAAATATTAAAATAAATTTTAAAAAATAACTAAAAATACTGTAAATAAATATTTGCAACCAATTGTACATTCTCCAGGAGAAGCTTTCTCATTGCTTTCCTGATCTCGATATTTCACGTGCGATAGGACGAGAAATCTGCACGATCAATCAGCGATAGAAGCTGACACTACCATGGACTTGACAGCGCAAGCATGGGCGTCGGAAGGATTTTTTCCAGGGGAGCCAATAGCCGATTTTTCTCGAGGTAGCCAAAAAGATTTTTTCAAAGGGGCGGCAAGACTGTTAAAATATCATGTTACCCACTCTTAACTGAGCGAACAATCTTTTTTTTTAATTTATAGAAAAATATCAAATTTCAGAACCCAGGGAGACCAAGGTCCCCTGTCCTATTCCGACGCCCATGAGCACAGACTAGCTGTTTGAATTAAGCATCGATTGTGTCTCACCTCTTTGCAACAGAGGCGCAAGAAAATGACATTGGCAGTTTCTCGATAAACCTTCGGCAGGAGTATCCCGACATTTCTCGACAAGCCATTCGTATTTTATTACCGTTTGCTAAGACGTATTTGTGTGAATTGCCTTTTTCTTCCCTGGCATTAATCATGAACAAACAAAGCTCGGGACTGGAAAGTGTGGGAGCAGGAACTGCGGGTACGTTTGTCAGACATGCAATCCCGTGTCACGAAAATTTGTGAACGTAAGCAGGCGCATCATTCATATTAAACGTTGATGTTGTTACGTATTAAATGTTGATGTTATTGCAGTGTGTGGTGTGCATTATGCAGTGTGTTTCAAGTAGCTGCAATTGCATGATTGTGAAGAGTAAGTTCTCGACTTCAGCAAGTAGGCGTGCCCGGCGCCGAATCCACAGTTTACTGCTCTGCCGCAACCAAAAAAAGTTTGAAAAGCATTGCATTACAGTACGTTAAGGACTTGCGTAGGCACAAAACCTTTTCAAAGCGCAAACTCAGCAGTAATGTAGGTATAGAAGTATGAAACGTTTTATGCTCAAATCCAGTTGAATCGACGGGGCTGCTTTTCTTAGAACCACTAAAATTACCGGGACTGGTTATTGCAGCGACCGTACCTTCTTGCACATAATTGCAATTTTCTACGCCGCAGGTTTAAGTCTCATAGGTGTGTTGGTTTTCGACATGACACCTTATGTCTGCGTACCTGATTATAAAATTTATTTGATTGTTCCAAGAACTTCAATCCCGAACGTATTCTCGTGCTGAGTCACGATTCATAGCGGTAAACAAAGTCTTGCTTCTTTGACGAGCAACACACCAAATAATCAATCGGAAAATCGCATGGTTTCAAAATCCCGGACTGGGCACACTTTCAGCAGACATCATGCTCACCAGCCTGCATAAAACTGCAGACTAAACAATCTACCAAAATACTATATGGCTTAATGCACACGCAAAGCTAAAACTCTACTGCAATCATGTGCTGACGATGCGACTTATTGCCAGTAGGCCTGATGTAGAGACTATTGCAGTCTTTTCCATGATCTTGTTAACCCTGTTATTTACTACGATTTTGGTGATCCAAGCTATTGACTAATAATAATTTGGTTGAAACAAATAATTGTTACTTACAAAAATTGTGTTGTGAAAATGTGTAACACAACATAACTCATTCCCCTACCACTAGGAGAGCATATAGTGTGGCAAGCAAATTTATTTGGGTAATGCTGTGCTTCACCTAAGCAGTTTTCAATTATTCTCTGAAAATATATGTTTAAATCTGCCTTATTCTGAGACTCTCAAGATATCTTTAGCGTTTTCATAGCAACACAGTTTTATACTGGTTCTCTTAAATCAGTGGTCTTCAACGTGGGTGAAATCGCCCCCCAGGCGACGGTTTTGTGCATTGTGGGAGTGATCTTGTGATTTACGACATTTGGGTGGCGATTTCAGTTTCCAGGGGAGCGATTTCTGCAGTTTAAACATACTAAAATTTCAAAAAAACAATATCTGTTACTTTGAAATCATAGCAGTTGATGCACTTTCGACTCCATGTTTCGCGATAAAGGTTATAAAACGTATCAGAGTGGTCACGTAACACTCAAACTATCATCGTTCTGTGTAACGCTTCGCTGTACCAACTATTCAAGAACACTGAGATTGTCACTGGTTGGGAGTCCAGCATTGCGGTTGCGATTCTCACAAAAATTATGAATGTGCAAGTATTTTGTTGAGTATAATGTTCAAAATAAGATGAAAAGCAGAGAAACTGTTGCACTGAGTAGTTCGTTACGTTGGGTGGACCAATCGTTACATGATCAACGTCACAAAAAGGACATCAAGCACTAATACTTACCAGCTTGTATACATCAGCAAGCGGGGTTTTGGGTATTTCTCGTATAGTATACGTTAATTATTTCTATCATACCGATTTTGGTTGAAAGCAACCAATGCTGATGTAGCTATCGGCAAATACCCAATCGCTTAAACTCCATTTTTCAAGAGGAAAACTTAAGCTTTTTTGAAGATAGTAAAAATGGCCCAACAATCATAACATTGTTACAGTACCACTAAATCATCGCATCCACTTTCGCGGCGATAGTGAATATTAATTGCGAGAGGCGGTCAAGTTTAGCTTAGTGAATTTTCGTCGTGAACTCTCACAAATCACTTCAACCGTATGTGTTATTACGAAATTGCCTTGAAGCAAGTCTGCATGGCCTTCGGTAGAGCACTGCCAGACCATTGTTTCGTAGGCAAAAAATATGACCGTTCTTTGTCACGTGTTTTATAATATTTGATTAGTACCTTGAGTGAAACAATGTAGGCCTTGAAGTGTGTTCTGTTGTAAAAATACTGGAAATATGACTGTTGCGAGATGATTTACGTAGCATTAATAGCTAGTCAATTTAGTAATAGCTAGCCGTAAATTGTAAAACGTGCTTATCATGTTTCTCAGTCAGTTCGAGTGTTTTGCTGCCCTGTGGATATAGCTGTGTTGTGTGCATCTGACTTATGGCAGGGTATATTTTAATTTATTTGTTTATGACCAGACACGAAG
>JGI24021J15306_10001076_pt1 | contig 25084 bp, 20 predicted proteins | sample Ectturendosymbi1_FD_15306 | JGI IMG/M metagenome (IMG submission 15306) | reverse complement strand
ATCTTATAAAACGAGATTTATCAAAAAGTCCAGGCCAAAAGCAAATTTGATTGGAGCAATGCGTGGCCTTATTCGAAAAGAAAGAAAATATTATGTTTGAGATCTTTAATGCTATCAGAATTTCGGCGGCATATTTTCTGTTAGATGACGTGAAAGAACTCTCCATAAAATACAGTTTTGGTTTGTGAGGTTCATAAGAGGACAACACAAAAATAGACGCTGTTGACAGAACTTCTTCTGAATCGGGGTCAAGAAAAGGGATTCACATTTCAAATCTATAAAATTCGAGCTCGGTCCTGATCGAAAAACAGACTCATACCGAATATGTTTGCGGGCTGTGAAAAACAAGGCCAAAAACACTAGTAGGAATTCCCTCAGCAACAGTTGTTTTCTGCAATTGTTGCTATTTTCTTCACTTTTTTCTTTCTGCGCATACTGAAGCTATGATCTTAACCCAAGAAACATTGAAAAAGTGTCAAATTAAACTGCCACGCGCATGTATTGGTGAGGTTGTTCTGTATCTGAATGAAATCAAAGAAAGCGATCAAATTCGATCTCCGGAAACTTATTAACAGACAAACGCAAATGCTTTCCCAGCTTCGACGTGTATAACGTCATGTCGCTTATTTGGAAGGCTGACCTGTCAACGTGTAGGAACCACTACAATGAGAGTGAAATCGTTTTCATCATCGGTAGCCTCCACTATACAGCTTCCCTACGTTGGCTTCCAGACCCATTTTGTTTTCTAGTGCAAGTTTCAAGCAAGCTATCCATTATTCTAATCCGCATTGCTGAGAAGGTGAACATTGCCTGAATTACTTCAAAAATCTGTTCGACGTTCTTCAGACACCCCAAAGTCGTTTGCAATATGACTTATTACTGCGGTTTCTATTTTGTTTTCCAAACGTTTCTGATATTTACTTCGTACGTTCCATTCTCGGAATCCTCGTGGAATATATATTGCGCGTAGCAGAATAAGTAAGAGCATTTTTTTTCAATCAATCATCTTGCTTTCCCGCATAAAACCCAAACACAGCTGTTCATAGGCCATATGAGGTCATTTGATCCGGTTAGGACAGTGGCTTGGCTGTTCAACATTTTAAACATTTTTTTCTGTTCGCTCGGAATGAACATTGCTGTTGGTGGCCACAAGCTGCTATTGCGTTTTCAAGCCGCTGCTTTTACACAGGTACAAGGCAAAAGTTTTCGCTAAAACAAATAGGTAGTTACATCACACGTGTTGTTCCTTTATTGTTGATTTGCTCCTTCGGCTGTTGATTAGACGATTATATGAATTTTTATATCTGTGTGACTTGATTTTGTGCTGTACTGCCAAGGCATCGTTCAGAAATATGTTCTTTATTAAAAATTTTTGTCGACATGTGCATTTCCAATTAGTTTGCGTGAACTCATTGTTTTACGGTTAAAATGTCCCCTGGTTTGCATCTCCAATGTTAGTGACACGTTTCAGACAACCCACCAGACCCGGATTAAGTAGGAGGCACAACGGGGGGAATTGCCCTGGGCCTCCGCTGCAAGGGGGCCTCCCGAGATGAAATTTATCTATTTGAAATAAAATATTCGTTTGAAAAATTTGTGATTCAGAAGCGAGACAAGAATACAACTCTATATTATATTCCCATGTTGCGTTATGTATCAAGAACCCCCAACAACAACTGATTTCTCAACAAGATTGACTGTCTGCCGGTTTTAGTAATCGCTACTGAATAGCCTATAAGTATTTTCGGTTTTGTTCAACACAGATATATTTGATTTCACTGGTAACGTTTTCCTAATACACGTTCTTTTGGCATGGGTATGACTCTCTACTCGTGCATCACGCCTATTGCACAAATGTCATGACAACGTTACTATTTGCGTGCTAAAGCTAGTGGTTGCTGACTGACTGCTTTTTAGTATCAATCGGTATTGCCACTGGGGTCAGTCTCGTTAACATAAGATTGTTGCCTTCGACATCAGATAACATCAAACGTTTACGTTACAGTTTCATACGAGGTAAATGCTTCTAACAAACTTAACAAAGTGCGAGTACCCTCCTTAAATCCGAAGCAGAGCGAAATATCGCCATCAACTGGAGAAGTTGTTTATAATTTAGGTAAAATGTTACTCTCCACGCAACGAAGAGAGCTTCTTTAGTGTAAAATGATGACCAAAATACATTAGGGTGAGAGCTTGGTGAAAGGAACTTAAAGATCATGAATCTTAACTTATTTTTGTCCTGAAATGAAAGTAAATGTGGAAAAAAGAACAACCCAGTCAAAATCAGATTTGTCGCCACAACATCAAACATCCGAAATTTTATCTGAGAACATCACATCACATCACATCACATCTGAACTCATGTTAAAATGTCAGAAATGGCAACACTGTTATCAATGATTCCGAACTTCTGGTGCAGTCGCGAGGTAGCCGCAGCCGAACTGCATCTTTGTTCCGTCATAAAGGGTAACTTGTGGTGGAAAAGCACTTTTCTTCTGAGGGTTACTATTGTTGTGTTACATCATAAACATGTGAAGCTGTGCAAGCCATGTACACCGCGTGTAATTGCACGGTCCGTTGGAAAAAGTTTTAAATCAGTCCATTCGCAGAACGAGAGAACAGAAAACGAGATTGCAGTGTTTAGCTAGCGCGATGCCGAAACCTGTAATGCCATCAGGAGATATAAAAAACGCTAAGCTTCTAAGATGAAAAAGCGCAAGGATATGGCAGTGTTAAGCCAAAACGCTGCGACTGAATCGTTTTTTCAAGCAAAACTTTCAAGCAGCAACTTTAAGGCAGTGGCGTTAACCAGAGCACCTGAAAATGAAGGTGAAAATCAAGATATTTGCTTGGAAACAATTTTCACGCTCAGACTGGCGGTCATATTGACATGTTCTTTTTCCGGTGTTTTTTGTGATCTCTGGTTTCTGCTTATTGTTCAACTAATTGTTGTTTTTGTTGTGTCACTCTCTATCCTGTGACATATTTTTTCTTAGTAAAAATACACCATAGTATTCATATCATAAAATCTCTTTTCGCAGCTAACTGTATGTGCATCTGAGTAAGCACATTCTGGACCACCGGAAAAAACAAACGGAAACTTTGCGAATCAGCGAAAACATAACTTTTAACTTTTACTAACGATGACGTCATGAATTACGTCATAGGTCCCTCCAGTAAAAATTTCCCAGGGCCTCCTACCCTTTAATCCGGCTTTGCAACCCACCCTTTACTTTTCTTTTTAAACGCAGTTTACTTTCTGCACGATCAAATCGGAACCGCTGGCAGCTAAAACTACTTCCATAACACATGTTGCTCAATCCAAGCTCGATCACTTCCGCGACACTGCAGGCTTTTTGCCCTGGGAAAACAGCTACGCAACTGCCTGCGCTCCGACCCCAACCGCCGAAGAATACGGCCGCTGTGGTTGCGGTAAATGAGGCTGTACATACCAAGAACATGGTATCTAGTAGTAGTCATGCTAAACACACGTTTATAAAGCTTGCTGGGGCTCTAGTGCCAACATTTGTTGCAGACTCTGGCTTTGCTAGTGCTTCTGCAAGTAGTGCCAAACTTGCCGTAATCTCAAGAGCACAAGTTCAGCGTTTTTTTGTCAGATTTAAGGCTACCGTGGTCCAGACCTTTAACTTAACGGAGAAACAAGTGAACACCATATTCGGGTGCATAGCAAGTGTCATCCACTCGTACCAAAAGCAAAATGTGCGTCAGGGCGCCACACAATCTGAGTTGGGTTCACGGAGGTCACGTTATTACATTCCAATTTCCATGACGACCCCGCAGCTCATTTGGCACACAATTTTATTCGAGCTCCCTTGCGCAAAAGTTCGTTTTTACTACATAATCTTTTCTTGGATTTGTTCTGCGCATACCATCTCTCAATTTTTTGTTTTTTCATTTTTTTCTGGTTAGATTTTGGTTTCAACTTTGGACGAAAATGTTTGAAAGCTTCGCAATTCCTTTGACAATGTTTTGCTGAAACGTGATAACACAAAGTAACTTCCCTCAAAATTGGAAACTCTCAAAAGCTTTTGCTAAAGAGAACTGCGTCCGTTTTTTAAATTTAAAAACCGCTCACCAACGTTTTTTGCAATCAGAAATGTTTTTCGGTGAAATGTGTTGTTATATTCATTGCAGTTAAAATGTCCTTTCAGTGCGTGTGGTCAAGAAATGGGCGATCTGACTAACATCCTAAAAAATGTCTGCCCGGGCGATCGTCGGAAGCACTCGAAGGACAATTCTTGTGTTGCTCAGTCACATTGTCTGTAAACTTGTACTCGCAATTGCTTTGTGCAAGAACTTTCCGCAAATGTTCGCGTGTCTTTGCCGTTCTGATCGTCGCTCGACGGGATGGGCCGTGTGTGTATTTCATTTTGGAGGGAAACTGTTCAAATATCATAAAATCACAGTTTTTGTCTTGCTAGAACCATGAAAAATACACTCATGAATGTTTTAAATTTCAAGCTCACTTCCAACAGAATGTTCAGAATCTGCAAAAACTTTCTTGGGAAACGAATAGCGAATAAATCATATTTTCTTTGCAACTTTTAAAAAATATGCATCGTGCTAATGACACTCCTTAAATTTTACTTTGTTAGTTATAAAGCAAGTTAATTATAAAGGAACGGTCCTGGAAGTTATCCAAACCTAGGCAGTTAGTTCCCTCTGGACGTTGAGTTGCATCAGCACCACTGACGGGAAACAGCGTTCCATTGTTCACGTGCACAAATCCCTGTTTGCAGGCGCATTGAACAAGTGAATCAGCAACATCAGTACAACTAGCGTTGGCATGACATGGATTGCGACTTGAACTGCACACGTTGGATACTGAAATTGTAGTAGAAGAGTCATTAAAATCAAAGTAAAAAATATAAAACGTTTATTAACAAATAAGAAAATTGGCAACAAAGGCTGTATACGTCTGCCTTTGTGGTTGGCCAATGTGTCTAAAAAAAGTAGAAAATCTAAAGCGTTCTTCAAGATTCGTAGTTCTAAAAGTGCATATTCTTAATTAGGTTTTAGAATGGCAAAAAAACTCAATACAGACCATTTTAATGCAGTTGACAGATTATAACAGTTGTTTTTAGGTCCGCTACATTTGAGCATCGCGAATTACGAATCTGCCTGGATGTGAGAAGTTGAATGAAAAGGTTTTATGAGTTAAACAAATGCAGTTATAAAGAAAATAAAGATTCAATATTTCATATAGTCTAGCTCGGATAAAGTTACATGACCAGCGTATTTTAGTGCTAGATTTAGATTCTGATGTAGTGTGACAGCAAGACAGTTTAAATTTCATTTTCCCCTTTGGAAACTGTTCAGACTTGAAATTCAACATTGTCAAGTACCTGTTACTTTAAAAATGAGAGAATAACATCATCATCTGCATTTTACACTTTCTAACGCAACATTTTACACTTTCTAACGCAATGCCTCAGACATAATAATATTCATCAGTGATGGAGTCTCGAAACATATTTTTGCGAGTCTCGATCTCCGTCTCGAAAGGCTGCAGGTCTCGATCTCACACCTATGGCCATGAGACTTGGAATACTACAACGATATGGATCAGGAAATCTTCTGTAACTCAACGTGCTTTTTGCCTGCTGTATCTGCAGGTAAGAAACAACTAAAGCAGGTAGGAAAAATGCCAGAAAATCCAAAAAAGTTCAACGTCGAAGTGGTAATGGCGTTTTTATGAAAAAATATGGGCATGATCCACAAAATGTCAAGTATCGAGTCTTGGTCTCGGATTTTTTGATAAGGTCTCGGTCTTGAGGTTTAAATCAGGTTCGGTCTCTAAGATTAGGTCTCGACTACATGTCTGGTAGTCATAGAGGAAATCATTCAGCAAAAACAAGCTTTAGAAGATGTTGCACTAGCTATAGCGAGTTTTGTTAAGTTATTAGCTAGCTTGCGGTGACCTCCATGAAAAGGAATTGAAATTTTGTCGTAAAGGCTTTCGATATTTGTTACATCAAATGAACAAATTAAATTTTTGTCACGTTTAGCGTAGCTTTTCCCAAATTCCATTTGAAAAATTCAGAAGATAATTCTCACTTCTTGCAGATCCAGGACTTCCATTGTGGAATAAAATAAAGCGCTTTTGAGAAGGTTAATGGCCTGTGGATTTGCAGTGTTTTGAGTACCGGATACTGTTTAAATACTGAAACAAACTTTTTCTTTCAAATCTTTAATCGTTCACACTCTGTTTACAAAAAAAACACTTAATAATGCGTACCGAAGATGACTCAAACGCAAAAACGTACAAGCATATCTAATATTTATTACCGCCTTGTGTAGTCTTTAGTAAATTCTTTATAAAAATTTCAAGGGTCTGCGGTTGCAATTATTCTTTAACTGTTTTTGGCAACATATTCATGATTCTTTATTTGTTGTTTTTTAACATTAAACCTTGCACTTTCCTTTTAATCAAACCAGGAATTTGACATAGTTCCGCTTTATATTTCCTTATTGTAATAGACTTTTGTCTGTTTAGATTGCATTAAAAAAGGGGACATCTTTGGCCAAAAAGTCGTGTTTCCTGGTTGATTTTTACACAAAATGTGTTTATGAATTTTTAAAACAATACAGTTTTGCTATGTTAAACGATTGCCACTGAAATCGATTTTACTGTATTTCGGTATCAATGCATTTGTGTCCTAACTTTTGCAGGTAATGGTCACCTCACTAAAAGCAGCATATACAAAAATGCGAATAAGCTTGAGAAATAGTTGAACCTGGTAAACTTACTATTTATGAAACTCGGAATGGTTTTAATATAGTTGTTCGCCGCAGCCACGCTTGTATATGCTGAAGTTGTTAATTGAGTCGGTACACCACCCGACGTAATGTTACCAACGACGATGGCTAAAAAAAACAAAAGTGTCGATCAATGATTATAGCACGAATACAATTTAATATCCTCTTAAATTATTCATATAAAATCAATATTCAAATGTTTGGTAAACATCGAGATATCAAGCATCTTACTGTCTTTAGCAGTTGCTGGATTCCAGCACAGAAGAATCAAACACAAAACTAAGAAGAGGCTTTTCATTTCAGTCAATGCTTTTTGTCCCACAGAAGTTAATTTCCAGTTCACAGCCTTCGTAAATATTCGAAGAAATTGTAGAAGATTTTATGAGCGGCAAAAAATATTCAGATTAGAATATCGCTATCTTCGAGTTTATTTTGCTCTATACAGTACTTGTTCATGCAGGCACTAAGATCTAAATGTTCAAAACCAACTTCAAAGTCTAACTTCCATATGCGTCAAGTGCAATGGCAATGTCCTGGTAGAATACCAACTTGACTGTAAAAGAACGGACGTCCCATTATATATGCTTGAGAGCAACCTTTGTTTTTTTTCTCGTTCTATCCGATTTGACATTAGCAATTCTGCCCAAATTGTGACCTCACTACAGCCACTATAAAAACAATTCTTTGCTCTTTAACGACAATGCATTGGTAAGCATGGGTGGTCCCGCAAGGTTCAAATATCAGCCCACAACGTGGCGTATCGAAGCTATTAGCGCTTGGTAAAAATACGTTTTTCCACCTGACGACAAAGCAATTGCTTCACCACGCCTTTCAATTTGAAAGGCTCTTAAGAAAAAATTCTTCAATTGGCACTACAAATTTAATCAGTTTGCCTTCGTAATACAAAGGACTATTTTGGATGAGACAAAATTGAAAATGCTTGCTCAGGTTTTGTCGCAAGCTGTCTGCTTGAAATTGTCATGAGTAAATTGATGCTTACTTGTTTCAACTATTGTTTAGGTTCTAACGCAGATTTATGAATTGTCACTCTCTACTTTCTTCTTAGTTTCTTCATTAGCATGATTACTGCTTTTTTACTCTTGCAGTGTAAAGAGTTAAAGAACTTGCAGGAAAATTTTTCAGATTTCAAAACCTCAAGGGAAACATTTGAAATTTTAAATTTATGTCTGAATATAGAATTGTGTTTATTTTTCACACTGTTACTCAAGAGTGTTTCAAAACCAATATACCAACTACTTTTTTACGTAACAGATAAAATGAAGCTTCAAAAATTTGTGACAAAGCAAGTTTCAAAATTTCAATTTGACTATAAAGAAAGCAAGAAATAAAAACATTCAAGGTTTCCCACAAAAAGGCCATAAACATATGATTGTATCACCAACTTGCTGCTAAGTTTAATCAACAAGCAGTAGCTCAAGAAAAATAGCATGTTGTGCTGCCTTCAGCATTAACGTCATACAAAGAAAAAAAGATTTCGTGTAAACGTCACTTAAAACCCACGGTTATCTTCCTTGTTTTACAAAGTTTTACTGCATTCTGTTTGACACGTCAGTGTATTTTCACGCACCTGAACGTTATGCGAAAAAAATTCGCTGAAGTGTTAAACAAAAGTTAATACTTGCCTTCAGTGGCGTAGCCAGCCCAAAAATTTGAAGGGACCAAAATGTTTGATTTTAGGCGAATAACACTATTTTGCTTAGAAAAACGCCTCTCAAAGCACAAAATGGCTATATTGTCTAAAAATTGGGGGGCATGCCCCCCTGGCTACGCCTATGCTTGCCTTTGCTCTTTTCGGACGCGATACACGTTATTCTCAAAAGCGTTGAAATGCGTATGATGAACATGTTCCACATTCAGCAGATGGTGCATGTATGAAGCAGAGATGTATCGCATCACCTCGTGGTGTTGCGTTCGCGTTCATTCTGCAAAAAAACGCAATGATTTTGTGTGTTAAAATTTTCTTGTTTCGTTGAAAAACTCTGTTTCTTTGATCGTCGCATATTGTGTGCGTTTAAATTGGACTAAGTCTCCTTGACGAACAACATCGTGTTTCTTCCGCTTAAAGTATTTTCAAAAGCACCAAATCGCGTCACAGATCTAAGGTGTGCGCAGCACCAGCGACAGTTGAGGTATTTCGATTGTACATACGTCATAGATCGCCGCCGCAACGGCGCGCCTCATGTGACGCGTGGCGCTAAACGCAAGGAACGTGTTAATGAAATAGAACCTGAGAATATTTTTAAACATCCTTCCCGAACATTGTCGATGAAATCTATTTTAATCGTTTTTTTATGGCCAGCTGTCTGTTCAAGGGTGATTATTCGTTTGAACTTGAAAAAAACATGGGCGTTTCTCATTTTTAAGCGTAAAATCTAGTTGATGAGCGAGAAAAAGTTTGGTCATTTTTGTGGTATGAAAGCACACTACACCCGAAATACAACAGCAGTTTCACCTTTCTTGGTGTACTGTATATGGTACTCATTAGCTAAAGATTATCGTTAGGCATGTGTTTATAATCATAAAAGCTGGAAGTTTCCAGCCGGGGTCTTTACACGTATTGAAAGGCGCGCCCTTGGTCACAGCAATGTACGTTTACGTCAAAAAGATGTAAGAACTTTAAACAAAATTTACTAGTTCACAGTGACCGTGGACATGACTCAAATTTGTGCAGTTACTTACCTGTGCAGTGAATAGCAAAACTTTGCAAATCGACTGGGTACAGCAGGTTTATCACTCGCGGGCGTCCCTGCACTTTACGATATTTTCTGCACTTTACCATATTTTCAACACAATTTGCTGTAATGAAACCTGTACTGATGAGTTTACAAAACAATCGTACTTCGTTTGCTACATGCGTAAACGAAGCTGTTTTCAATTTTGTGCCGGCCTTGTACGGCGTGCTATTACAATCAAAGTTTTGATTTCCTCCTCGCTTTCAGTAAACCAGAAGCAATCAACATAGCTGTTCACAGCAAGAAACTTGTTTACTCAGTCATCTGAAGAGATGTTTGCCGTTATCCTAAATTACATGCTATTTCCAGTACATTTGCATGCTACTTGGCTCCGTTCCAGTAGTAAGTGCAGTTGAGTGATGTTTTAGAAAAGTTGCAGCACCGCTTGAAAATTTTCTCTTATTTGACGTTCCTTGCGGTTGGTAGTCTTTATCAATTTTCTAAAGGTAATTTTATAGTGTTTGAACAGAATCGATATATAACTAACGTGCTCCTGATATTATGTGCTGTTGGCAAAGGCATACTAAGACGCAGTAAACTTGTCGAGAAATGTTCAAAGAGTGATTGTTACGTGTCGAAAAAATTTTGAGAGCGCAAGCGGACGATGCAAAACCAAAATGGTTTATGAGGACTTGCGGAAGCCGAAAACATACGAACCTTTTTTCTGTCAGATATTCTTTTTTTCAGACATACTGTATTGTTTGTTCAGAATCAGTGAAATGTACCCGCATTATATACATCAGCTATCACGAAGGACTTCACTGGGTGAGACGAAAATGCAGTGTGAAAGTTGTTGTAGGAGCCACTTCACTGCTTCGGTCGTGCTCCAACAGTGAACTTGACTTGAACGAACCGGTTGAAACCAGTCTGGCAAAAGGCATCGACGACAAATCAGAAACCGTTAACACAAACCCGAATGAAAGACAAGGACTAAGCCGTCAACAAGGAACAGTAGTATCACATTTTACCAACCTTGAGAGGCGTTGCATCAAACTTTTGAACGGAAAAAATAACTGAAGTCTGGTACTCGAACTGTGATGGCAGGGAATGCACAGACAAATCGAGGCATTTAGCGGTGACGCCACGATTGCCCATGCTTGCCCAGGTGAACCAGTAGGCTGACTTATAAAAAGCAAACTGACGCTTCAGAAGCTGAACTGGGCGTCACCTAGTGCTGGGGAATGATATTTTTATTTTATGTGTTGATTAGGGTTGCCAGATCACTTGAAATTTTTTCGAGGACATTTTGTTTTTCAAGAGATACGGTGGACTACTTTCATGGGTGTCCACAGCGGGGGCAAAACGTGTTTTTACCCCCCCCTGGAAATTGGGACTAAGAACCATAAAATGTTAGAAAATCTGAAGTCAGCATCTCGATTCCGATCAATTTAATTCTTGCAATACCGGCAACACTTTATTTACCGGTGTAGCACTTACACTGCACAACAGCCAGCTTCACTGTTCTGGTGTGATGAGCTTGTAGTTCACTCATTTCCACTCCTTCACCTGCAGACTCACGCTGCGAAACTTGCGAGCGCATTTTTCTACTGTTTCTCGTAGTTGCGTAACAATAACATGGCAATGAATCTTCAAAGGTTCACTTTGAGTTACAATAATTAATGCCACTGTTGACCTCAGACATCTTTGGCAAGTGATACAGCGACTGCTGATAACGGTAAGACGCGTTGTTTCATACTCCAGTGTGAAAAGAAGCAGGGGTGAATCTGCAGCAATGCTTCCGCTTCCACAAGTTTCAAAAATCGATTATAGCGTGAGATTGTGAGTGTGACCAATGTGCCTGAGTGAATAGCTTAAGCTACGCTTACGCAGGCTTCTTTTCACGCGGTATGAAACAACGCGGCCTGTTAGAAATACTTCTGTAAAATGCTTTGGAAATACGTCTTAATCGTTAAGGCTTGTACTAAGTGCAAAGCTATATTCACCGCATTGGCGAGTTTTAATAATTTTGCTTAGTTTTTACGCCTGCCTGGTGCATAGGTGTAGGAGCAAGTAAATTTTTGCGGGTGCAAAGGATTTTTGCCCAAATTTTACCAAACTTGCCCAAAAAGTTGTCTTCCAACTTTTGCGGACTGTTTTTTGGTGTGATCTCCAAAAAATCGTCTTCACTTGTTTTTCTGCAAATGTTGGGAGCCATTTTTGTCCAGATTTTCAGGAATTTTGCCTAGATATTTAAGGGTTTTGTTCGGATTTTCAGGGATTTTGCCCAGAATTTCAAGGATTTTGCTCAAATTTTCATGGATTTTGCCCAAATTTTCAACAAATCAAAACTTTTGGGAGTGCGCTTAAACGGTGTAAATGCGCTGTCTAATTTGGTATGTTGGAAAATTTTAATAAAATATTTTCAATTAACCCTTGGAAGTGAAATGCTCATTATGTTTAGTTTTTTTTTCCACACCACAGTTACCTTGTTGCTACTAGCACCAGTAAGTCTTGTACGTCGTTATTTATCCTAGATTTGTAGTATGTATTTAGGCTACTCGAAATATCAAAATTAGCAATTTGGTTCAAATCATCAGCTTCTGCATCAAATAGTTTTATAAAAGTATCACCTATCTAATCAATCGCTCAAGTATCAATGCACGAAAGAAAATGTCAACCAGGCGTGGCAGGTAGTCCAGCAACATTTGGGTAAAATATAAAGCGAATTGTCATTTCCAAATGTCACAGCAACTAACACAGAGCAAATGCTTTCAAAGATGCACGATCCCAAATGTTCCCCAAGAAAGCAATAAGAGAAAGTTCAAGTGAAAAAACTATTTTGAAATGATTGACCATTTACTGCTGATCTTGAGCGGTGTCCGGAACAACTTCCTCTACACTCGTGTACTCAAGATCTTGTGTGAAGTGAATGTTCGTCTGGTATTGAAGTTTGAAACAAATGCTAAAAACGTTATATGACCCTCACTTCCATCCATAGCTTGCAAAAATTTAAATTTACCTTGTTAAGTCTTCGATGCGTCACTGTAGAACAGGGGTCTCAAACGCGCGGTCCGTCAGGGCGTTTTGTGCGGCCCGCGATGCTTTTTGGGAATTTTCAAATCATTAACATTTGCGTTGCCAAGTGCTTTGAAAAAAGATGAAGCGAAATAACTGATGCAGAACTGAATGATGCCCAGTTCCGTTTTCGTTCCGGTCGTAGCACTACAGACCAAATTTTCACTCTCCAGCAAGTTTTTGTGAAATCTTGGGAGTGTGGCAAAGACGTCTACACATGCTTTGTCGACCTCCTCGAGAAAGCACACAACCGGCTTCCTCGTGAAATGCTTTGTGCTCCCCAAAGCTTTCCACGCTATGGGGTTTATTCACTGCATTCCTGCTCAGACGTTTGTGTCCGTGTCGGGAGAGTTAAATCACGACCGTTCACTGTTGGTTTTGGACTCCGACAAGGGTGTGTGCTGTCGCCACTCCTTTTCATAGTCTACGTGCATTGAATAGACAGTTACAGCCGAGTCGACAAGGGTGTCACAGTTGGGAGCTGCAACATCAACCGTTCAGCTTTTGCAGACGATTTAGTACTGCTAGCAGTAGCGTCTTTTCAACAGGGTCTTCTGACCTTCAACATACACTTGATCAACTTTTGCTGCGTGCGACCGAGCCGGAATGAAAAATCAGCAATAAATACCGGTGCATGATGTCTCTCTAGAAATCCAAGGTAGTGTATGCTGCAAGTGAGCAGCAATACACTGCAGCAGGTAAAGAAATTCAAGTACCTAAGGGTGGTATTTATGTCACGAGTGACGGGAGGTGGAGCGAGGAGGTCGATACACGGATTGGTAAAGCAAACGCAGTTCTGCGTGAGCTTTATCGCTCTGTGGTCACTAAACGGGAGCTTTCAAACACCGCAGAGCTCTCAGTTTTTAAATCGGTCTATGTTCCGATCCTTACCTACGGTCATGAATCTTGGTTATTGACCGATAAAATATTAACTGAGGTGCAAGCGGCAACATGGGCTTTTTGCGAAGAGTGCGAAGCGACACAAGGGCGTACCGAGGTTAGACGGCGCCAAGGGGCACAAAAGGAATCTGGCGCTCCCATGTTCGAACCTAAGATCTTTTGGGAGTAAATGTAGTGTATTGATGAAAAAACCTGGGACACTGTTGGGACTTTTTGTCACCACCAGTGATTCGGCACCAGAGGAATTGTGCCCTCCTGTCCCCGTCGTTACGCCGCCGGTGTGACACTTCGCGACAAAGTGCGCACCTGTGAAGTTCCCAGAACCCTGAATGTTGAACCACTTCTCCGAATTGAAAGATCACAGCTACGTTGGTTCGGTCATGTGTCCAGAATGTCCCACAAAAGACTGGCGAGGCAAGTTCTGCTGCTAAACACACGGGAAAGTGGCCAAGAGATCGTCCAAGGCCTAGTTATAGTGACTACATCTCCGATCTTGTTGGGTCCCGTCTTATGGTGGAGCCAGCAGAACTATCTCAAACTGCTGTGGACCGTGAGGTATTCCAAGTCCTCCTAGGGCTTCTGCCCAGCGACCTGCCTAGAGGAAAATCTGGCGTAAAAATGAATGAAATGAATAACATTTTCCTTATTTAGTTTATTCACCGGTGTTTAAAAGTGCTCAGCTAGCGAGTGAACAAGTTCCTTACACGGTTAGAATTGATTGATGCGAACGTAGAGACGGATAGAAATGATTTGTCTGTAATTCATGATACCTTTCAAAGAAAATAAGATGTAAAAGCTGTTTCTGGTACACTCAGGTACCGCCATTGTTGCGTCAGCGTCATAATGCGGCTCGCGGGTTACCTTATAAGTGTTCATGTGGCACACGGAGCAATTTGAGTTTGAGACGCCTGCTGTAGAATCAAACCCTGTTCCTTTCCTTAGGATAAAACCTCTTGCAAGAATGAAATAATTTACTTTTATCCACAAAGCATCAAGAACGTTGCTTTCGAAAATTTTCGTCACTTTTTACTGCAAGTTAATCTCTTCACTCTTCTGTTTTCATGACTTTCACACAACGTTTCAATTCGCTTAAAATTTGTATGACGAAAATGTCACATTACCGACACTAAATAATTTTGGGCAGGGCGATTGTTATATCACTACCTAACCTTTATATGAGTCAACTGTGTGTTGCACAATGAAGTCAACTGAACTTCAGTTTTCTGCAACACGAGCAGCTCTAACACGCTGATTCCAACATAGACCAAAGATCCAGTTGGATTTGCTGCCTTCGTCCGTTCAGCAGCAGGCCGGTAACTGTCTATTCAAGTAGGCACCAGCACCGCAAATTAGGTCTTAGCATTAGATTCCCCGATTTTTAGAGATAGATAGATATATATTATTGAATGCTGTGCGACGTTGTGATTTTTTTCCTTGACACATGTTATTTGACGTAACAGTTGAATATGGAAGAAATTGATATTATGGAAATACAGGTTACCTAATTTTTTTTGCCTTTACAAAAATAGCTGCATTTCAAAAATGTGTTAAAGTGGCTAGCTGACCTTTGTGAGCGCAGTGCAACCCTAGCAATTTTATTTCATTTTAATGCCTTTTGCCCAATAAACTTGAACAACTCTTTGAATTTTTCTATTCTCGCTAACAGCACCTACCTAAATTTTCGTTCCCCTGAGATTCAAAAATATGTATTGGGGAATCCAAGCAAAAAACCGTTGTGAAAAATTTTGCAAACAGTTTTTTGTGCGCTGTCCGAAGCAGCTTAATCTTTTCATATCCTTTTGGGATTTTTTGAAATCACTGTTTAAAGCTGCATACATTCGAAACATGTTTAAACACATGCAATCAATTTTATTTTGTCACCTTTTCGAACAGATCTGGTTTCTGCTTCTTAACGTGCATTGAAACCAAAAAACAATATTATAACATTTCGAATAGCTGAAATTAGAAAAAGTTTGACGATAGGAGCCTTAAATCATAAAAATCAAGAAATGTTTGAGAAGAAAATCACTATTTTCTCCGAAACCTAACAGGGCAAAACGTGGTCAAAATGAAACGCCCAAACATGTCACAAGCTTGTTTTGGACAGGTGAAAAAATCTGATATCAAGCATCAAAGCATGCGTTTTACCCACTGCTCGAGTGTGACGGCACTATCCCAAACAAGGAAAGCAATTTTTATGAAGTGTGGCAGGCAATGCTCTGAGTTGGCCGGAGGTTCTAGCTTGGCTTTCCACATGATCTCCAAACTCAATATTTCAGAAAAGGTTCAAGTGGTTAACAACATTTTGCTGCAAATCCGTTTTGCGTTTTTCCATATGGGGTAAGGCTTAATGTGCCTTTCGTTTAGGGTTTTATTTACATTAGGTGGTACTTTGGCTCAGACTTGCACACTGCCTGAGATAGGAAAAGAAGCGTTCATCAATTATATCTTTCGTTTTTTTGAAAGACAAAGAGTGGAAACAGGATTTTGTTCCGTTTTGTACATTTTTTGCCAAAATGTCTCAAAAAGCCATGTTTGAAGGTAATAATTTTAACCTTTCTTCTATGACCTTTGGTACTCCGTTTTGCAACCTTAGGTCTGTGTTCAAAACCCAAGCACTTGCAAGGTGTTAAAACCCCGAAAACTCAAGAAAATGTTTTAGAAGATTTTTATTATGCTACGAATGAGCAGCTATACACCAACGCGTCAGCAACTACGTCGTAAGACAACAGTCAATACACATAATACAACAGTGAACTCCTTACCAAAAAGGCAATATAAACTTTTAAACGTACATTTTCATTAAATATTCCAGTGAAAGAAAACAGACGTCGTCTATCCAACACTAACAACGATAGAATGAGTAAAACGCACAGTGCGCAGTTGAAACGTTTTTTAGTAAAATCTGCAAAAGTAAAAATAGCTTAAATTTACCAGCAAAAAGTTACTTGGAATCTTGCCTTGATAGGAAATTGGTATGTTGATTGAGGAAAGAGTTACTGCAATGCACTCACTACTACGGGTAGTTTTTGCAAACAAAAAACTACTTCGCTTCAGTGCCGCTTCATATTAAGCCGTTTTGTCCAAAAAAGGAGGTGTTCTCAACTCATTAAGGATATTCCCTCAGAAAGAACAGAACACGTTACTTCCCAAGCATTGAAAAAGGCAACTTTGACTTTGAAAAGAAGTTCCAGATTTGATGTCAAACATGTGATTGAAATGGATTTTTTATTGGGCATACATGCGGTTTCTATGAAATATCTGTGATGAAAAATTTCAGAAGTTCAAAAAATGCTTTTTATCAATATTTTCTGTGAAAGTTGCAGCTAGCAATGCTTGTTCATGGACCTTTTTCGGACAACCGAAAACGGCTTACCATGATTTTGTGCAAACCATAGTCTTTCCGCGGCTTCCTTCGTTGAATCTCAAAATACTTCACAACGCGTTGGCTCTAGGTATTTATGATGGACACACTACAATATAGCAAATAAAAGCCAGTGAATTATATTTCGTGCAATTTCGAATTAATTTGTTTTCGATATGGGTGTAAAACTTTTCGTGTCTTTTTGACCGGGAAGTTGTTGAAAGAAACAAAGGGTTAAAATTTCGAGCTGGAGTGCGCTGATCTTATTGCACAAAACATTGAGTTTGGCGTTCGCTTAAAGTCAACAACCTCTCAGGGAAAAGACCAGTGGCAGTTACAGGAGCAGACGTTGCCCCCCTCTCCCTTCGTCGCGCTCAACGCAAAGCGGCGTTGTTCAAACATTTCAGTGTTTATCGTGCAACATTCTGAAGTGCATAGCAGGCGGAATCATCAAAAATTACTTGTAAACGATGTTGGCGCAAGATTTTCAACAGCAAATGTTGAGAGAAAGTTTTCTAATACAGGTTCTTCACTTTACTAACTCTTTAATTACGCAAACAGGCTTTTCGAAATGCTACGGTGATCGATAAATGCAATGACATATGATTGCAATACACAAGAAAGCTCTACATGAAAGAAATCGTGATGTCCATTCATGGGCACTCATGAGCAGGAGATCACTTTCCAATGGCGTGAGTGTTGACGTGGGTAAGTTCGTAGGCCTTTTGATTAGCAGCTTGCCTTCTCATAAAGAAAGCAGCAGCAGCAACGACAATTAGCACCAGAAGAAACGCCGCTAAGCCGATAAGGACCCACATTACAGTGCGGTCATCGGCCGGTTCGCTTGTCTCGTTGGTTGGCGGAAGAACAAGACCTGGAAAAGATAGTCTTTTTAAAGGTCTGGTGGAAGCCAAACGCTATGAAACATAAAAAACTTATTTTAAGAATTTATCATATGAAACCTTTCATTGGGTTGACAGACTATGTTGATGCAGATTTCAAACTGAGATTTCGCCACAGCAACATTAAAGCACAATTTCAATTGTTTGATCACAAAACAAACAGCATTTACAACAGGACACCAGGTATCATAACTTTTCTCCTCATCAGTATTACGTGTTTGTTTACAATATCATGTTTTTATTAATTTGAGTTTGTTTGCGGAAATCGGCGGCAAGAGGAAGTCAGAAATTTGTTTCTTTGGCGGGGTGGTTGAGGCGAACGTCGCTCAGTGAGCTTCATGTGGTGCAACAATCCCCAAACTATTGAGGAACGCTACGGCGATTCGCTCAGTGGCCGAGGCTCGAACACCCAACCTACCAATTGAGAGCCGGGAACTCGACCACTGAGCTATTGCAGCCCAAAACAAAAATTGCGCGCAAACAACTCAAAGCTTCACAGTGATTTCCTTGCACATGAGTAAATTGGAATAATTCTGGCTTTTTGCGTGAAAATCGTTGACATGTGAAACTTACGTGTGCAGGTCCCGTCTGTTCTTTTGTAAGCCTGGTCGGAGCAGACGCACTGGTTTGTTCTTGCAGCATCCAAGACACAAACTCCATCCACGCAATCTCTGTCACATTCGTCATCTGCATTCGAAAAGTAAACATGTGCGACCGGGAAGAGTCAGAACTGCAAACGGGTACTGATCCCGTTTATAAAAAAATCAAAAATTCTTATGGATTTCAGCTGGAAAAGTTGCAAATTCATATCTGCCTGGTCTATCAAAAGCAAAAGTTTAAATGAAAGAATCACGTAAAAGACAATGTGAATTCTTGAAATACCTTCAGCTCTGGTGAACGTAGATATTGCTTGTACCGTCTTGGCGTTTGCCTCTCTCACAAATCTGTACGATGTTACAGCGACAGAACGCTTTCGTTTTCCAGGAACGCACTGCGGAGGGAAATGGTAGATTTTTAATGATAACTGACGCAATATTTCAAATTGTCTCCGGACATGTTTTTAGCTCATTTGCAAAGTAACCGACCGCACATGTTCTTCTTGTGATTGACGAGTGTATTGGCAACTTATCATTTGTCTTCAGGTGCAAGCAAAAATCTACCGTGTGTTACTGCGCCACTCACCGTTTGCACACATGAGCCCGTCCCATCGTCCGAGCAAAGTTCGATATCGAAGTGAACTTCAGTGTTTCGGCTTGTTCCGAAAAAATGAGCGGCGACGGAAATCCTGACCTTTTGCGAACCTCCATTTGTAGCACCGCTCGGACTTACATCCACCGGGATCCTCCCGGCATCACCGCTGGACACTCGACATCCATTTCTGTAATTGCAGTGCGTTTTAATTGTTTTCGCTGATGTCCTCGATCCAGGTCAGCCTTCTACAGTAATGAGTACGGTACTTACTCGATGAAGGTAAGGCATTTCGATGAGTCGCCTACTGGACAAGTCTTCAATTTCGTAAGGACAAATCTTAAGTTGCTTGGAAGCACAGATGGTGTGGACACCTGTATTTTTGAAAAAATGTGATAAAAAAGGTTTCGCAAAAGCTGAAGCACAATAAATTATTTTGCATCGTTTGTCAGATACATCACCAAGCATATTTGAATATGCGAAGAAATGCAATCCTTGAGCAATTTAGGTTTACAAATTCAAAATTTCCCGCAGGTTTTCCGTATATCTGCGCTAAACCATTTTATGATTTTTTTGGTTAATCGCATTTGAAAAATATTTAGTTTTCGACTATTTTGTACAAATGATCATTTGTAAAAATGACATTTTTTTGTAATGTTGACTTTACTTTGATAAACAATTTCAATTGTTTACTTAAACGTTGGATGGGTGTAATAATTTCAGCCGCATGACTGTTGAAACTCAGTCATTCAACCTGATTGCACTTGCACTGGTGAGCTTTTACAGTTAGAGCTGATTTGACATCAATATCAGAAAATAATCCCATATGAACGAAGTAATCTCCAAACCTGGTAATAGATTATTTCGCCAGAGCGAACAGTGCTGGGTAGAGCGGTTTGAAAGTCGTCTTGTGCGAATGTTTTCACTTCAAGCTTGAGTGGTTCGGTGAGGGGATTGGTGATGCTGCTGTCTCCATTTATCTGGCTACAATAAAACGAGAAGAAGAGAATGTAATACACAAACATCGTTTACTTCCAGCAATAAAACTTTCGTTTCAAATTAGTTGACATGTTTTCAAATGCTTCTTAAAAACATTTTTTCGGCAGAATTTACGATCCAACATATTTTCTTGTGTACATGAGCTGCATTATTAGGATAACGATTTCCAATATATTAAAAAAGAAACAGTCGTTTCTTTGTCCTTATCACACGTGACAAGCATTGGTTGCTTTGTTTTGTAAGATCCAACGCTATTACAAAGATGGGTTTTTGTACAGTAGTTGCAAAACATCAAAGTACATCTATATTTTAAGCTTTTATCTGCATTATTTTGTCATAAAGCTTTTATACAGGTGGTCCAAAAATATGTATCCCTTTATTATCGCTATCCTTTCATATCAAATGAATCCAGGCTTTTTTTCCATGTGAATCGTAGTTGGAACACATAAACTTAATTTACCAGCTTCAATGGATCCAGCAGCAAGATATTCCGCGAAGGATAGGACCAACTTTGTAGAGGCCTATTTCGCGACGAAACAGTTGTGCAAACTCAATGAATATTTTGGATGTACTTTACAGAAAAGATCCAAACCAGACCCACAATAAAGCGCCTCCTGGACAAATTCAGAGAGAGAGGAATTTCACAGGTTATCACTTAAGGCCGCAAAGGCCGACCACGGTCAGTCAGGATAGAAAATAGCACCGTGATCAGTGCTTAGACCAGCCTCCAGAGAAATCCCCAAGACGTTTTTTCTCTCACGAGGTAGATCTTTCAAGGAGTTCAGCTATGCGCATAATGCACCAGGATCTTCACATGTTCCTTCTAAGATACACACTTTGGAAATTCACACCGATGCAAAGACGGTTGAGAGACGTTATTTTAAACGAACCAACAGTCAGCGATAGGAAGACCATCTTGATTTGTTGGACTTCATTTTTTCAGTGACGAGGCAAATTTCCACTTTAGTGGTCACGTGAAAAAACAGCATGTGGGCATTTGGACACAGATTCATGAACATCTGTACCGGATACATATTGTGGAGAACGAAACTGTTTGGTGCACGTTGGGTCGTAATGACCAGTGGTGTGTTTAAAAGAGGCGAGCGAGGCACTTGCCCCAGACCCTAAGGCACTTGCCTCACCAATGGCATTATCGGACTGTACGGGTCCGAAGATGCTGATGAAGGTCCGGTGACTGTGAGCACAGAGCGATACTTTGAACTAATAAGAAATAAATTCATCCCAGCACTGAGGTGGAGGGAAGTGGATTTGGATATTGTGTTTTATCAGCACGATGGAGTAACATCGCATTGATCCAATTAATCACTTAAATGCCTTCACCGTTGTTTCCTTGGAGACAGGCTGATCTCCCGTCGTGCGAACCATCCTCGGCTTGCGCATTCTCCAGAACTAACCCCTTTGCATCAGTTCCTGTTGGGATGCCTGAAAGGCAGGGTCTATGCCAGTGGCTCTTTACCTGGTTTTGATTGAATCTCTAGGGTTCAGTGGAGCCGTTTTTAGGGGTTCGACGGCCAGACAGGTCCTGCTGACTAAACCCACGGGAAAGCAGCCCAGAGGCCGTCCAAGGGGTTCGACAAAAGCTTGGAAAACTACGTAAGGGTTCAGCATGTTTGTAAAGGTTAAGAACCACTGGTCTAAGCTAACGATCTCCAAACTATTGATGCGCTCAAGAACAACATCCGATAGGAGACCAAGAGAAATTATCATGAGATTTTGGACGAAGTCATTACAAACTTCAATTCGCGAACAGCTTTAGTGATTTAGTGTCAACCAGCTTGGATCGAGCAAATATTGAACTACTGAACTGTGCTCGCAAAAAAGGTGGTGCACGAGGGAAATGCCCTACACCACAAAAAATCACATGTCTGTAGCACAGGCCTACGAAAAAAACTGCAAAGCATCCCTTCCAATGCAAAATGAAACTATGTCAAAGATGAATGTAACTTTTTGGATCACCCTTGTACTTGCAACATATAACTGCAAACACAGCAAATAGCGCGTGGTTAAGGTTTCATCGCAGAGATAGGAACATCATTGACGGAGCTTAAAAAGTGAAAAGTTACTTTTGCAAGGGAATTTCACAAAAAAATGCTGCCAAAGTTAGATCGCAACAAATAAATCAGAATGCTTTTTTCTTTAAAAAAAGTAGTTTATGACATTTATAATCGGATAGATACTGATTTGCAAAATAGTCACACAAGGTTTGAAGAAAAAAATATATATACATATTTGTTGATAAAAACAACGAGTAACTATGTTTGAAATCAAAGTAAAGATAGATTTCCTTTTTTATTAGCAAATGCGTTTTTTATAACAAGACGCTCTCTCTTAAAGGCAGTGACAAAAGTACAAATGAAAGAGTATCTCAGAAATATCTCCAGAAAACCCTACATGCTTGGGTTTTATGTGCTTCACAAAATCGTTGACAGTAAATATGTGACAAATGCCAACGTTTCACCGTAATAAACCTTGTTGCATTACCAAAGACTTTTTAAAAGGTTATGGCAAACTTTGTGAAAACTATCAAGTGATAATTTTCTGAAAAATATATTTATCAACATTTCTTTAAGGAATACCTATAATATCTAAAACACATCGCTGGAATACTCTACCACGTTTATTGCTTTGACACAGCATTAATTTATAGTTCAAAAATTATGTACGTTTTAACATAAATTCTAACAATCTAAACAGTGTTTATTCTACTTTTATTTGAATAAGGATTGTTGATGCGAAGTCAGTAGGCGACATGGACTTGGTAAACATAATAGTATCCGTATGATGGCTGTGGAAGGATTATAGGATTATTTCGTTAGATATTGTTTAATGTTTCCATGTTTACACACGTTTCATAACCCACCCTGACGCAACGTTGACACTGAATGATATATTCTGAGATGTAGGGAAAGAGCAGGTGATTGGATAAGTGACCACGTCAGTGAAGACCACTCCACCATCATTAGTCAGATTCCATTTGACTTCGATATTTTTTCCGTCCGCCTGTTTCGGTAAACAGTGTTAGAAAAGCTTACATATGACTGACGTCTTAAGCATACACCCAAGATCCCTCGAAAATTCGCTGAAAATTGAAAATTTGTTCTGTTGGGCTGGGGCCAGGGCGAAAACTACATTTGGTATCCTGCAGCTTAAATCAAATTTTTTCACAGGATCTTTTTTTAAAGCACTGGGCATGCGCTTTTCAAGGGAGCTAAAGCGGGAGAAGCCCCTGTATTTAGTGCATTCTTATTCCCTTCTTGTGTACGGGAACAATCACTCTAGTTTGCCAATTTCTCGCTGCCCTTCCAGACCACCAGGCACTTGACACACAAAAGCCAGCCAAAGAACTCCTCTATTCAGGGCTTTGAGCATTTCCGGTTGGATTTCTGCAGCCTTTCCAACCATCAGTGTTTTGACAGCTAGGTGGACCTCGGCTGCTGTGATGGTACTTTCTTGCCCCAAATGAACCCCGTGCGTGTCCAATGGTGTGGAATTGACTGGGTTCAAAAGCTTTTAAAATAGTCTCGCCATCTACCAAGGGTAATCCTCCTCATTGATGGACAAGACATTATTTTGTTCTTTCATGGATATAGCAAAATTAGCACTTTTCCATGGAGATGCCGGATGATTTGTCTGAATACTTTGTTGACTTGCGATTAATTTGGATCTAGTTTACGCTTGATAATGTCCAGAGATTAATTGCACATTGAACTTACCGACCTTCACGCCTCAGGGTACCGTGAAATACAGTACTATTTACTGAAAAACAGCATTTGCAATTATTTGGCACTTAGCTTATTTACTGCCCCGGTCGTAAAACAGAAATAAAGTTCTTCAAAGGTTTTGAATACAAAATGAGCAATGTCCTGCCAAGAAACACTTGTTCAGTAAATCTCTTTTATACCTTCTAGTTCATTCATTACTTGTACTTTTTTAAACGCGTACTAACCGAATTTGACGTCGTGCTGTTACATGAGCCATTGAAGACCCAGTATGATCCCATGTCCGTCCCACTGCATGAACCCAGACTCATGTCCGCAATGACAATTGTAAGGTTAGTGAAAAAAGCTTCTTTTGCCCAAACTTCCACTCCGTCCGAGGAACAGGTGAAATTCACCGGATATTCTGCACAGACAAGGAAACAACTTGTTTCAACTTAAAGCCTTTGAATATGTTATCTTGCGGACACAATTGTTGCCTTTTGACATTTCAACGCGATTGACTGACGTTTAATGTCAGCAAGCATATCATGCAAGGCGATAAGAGAGCTTTGTTTTCAGGCAGAAGAGCTTGTTTGCGACAGACGCCTTCATTAAATATTTTTTACTTGCACCTAGATCAGCAAAAGTTTGTTGCTCAAGGGCGAAGAAAAGCAGCAAAAGTCGGAGGAAAATAGCAAGTTTGTTGCTTTCCTCCGCGTACTTGAGTTATCGGTGCTTTTACAATTATCTCGTTGTGTTCATTGAGAGCCTGATATGAGGATTGATTGATTGTAGCAGAAAAAGACGTATTCGGCCAGTTGCTGTGGTTACAAAGAAGTGACATGTGTTACGTGGCTGTGCAAGAAAAACAGCATAACGCTGCTCCAGCTACAACGTTACGGCTGAAAGCGTGTTTCTGCCAACGCCAAAAAATCTTTGATACTTGTTGAATTTTTGAGTAGATTTGTTGCGAAACGCTGCCTACCACAAACACTCCCGGCGATACTTCCCGATGGAGAGGCGTCGAAATAACTGCTAATGCAGGCGCAGGAGAAAGATCCGTTCGTGTTTGTGCAGGTGGCCTTGTCCGAGCAGTTGCCGTAGTTCTCACTGCATTCGTCGAAATCTGAAGCATGTTGTCAATGATCAGACTTTCAAAAAACGTTCCAGATCGCAAAAGCAAAAAAGCAATTCAACAAGATAACGTTTTCTGATAAAAAAAAACTCGATTCAAAAAGTTTTGTCCATTGTTAAGCACATGAGCTATCAAACACCTTGCGATTATTGCAATTGCGTTGTAGTTCAGATAAAAAATATATTCAATTTTACCATGAATATTAAAAGAAAACTGCAATAAATATTCATCCCATTTTTTTTCAACGACAAAACCACTAAATTTCAAGTTTCAAACAAAATTATAAACAATCCTTCACCATCCATGGACGTAACATTGGCCCCATCCAC
>JGI24021J15306_10001075_pt1 | contig 25090 bp, 16 predicted proteins | sample Ectturendosymbi1_FD_15306 | JGI IMG/M metagenome (IMG submission 15306) | reverse complement strand
GGGGGGGGGGCTGCCGCCCCGCCTCGTACGCTTCTGTTATGTTTGCCAATCTGGTTGGCTAAATTTATTTTTCTGCGCATTTTTTCTATTCACTGACTCTTTCTTTAGTGCAGGCTGCTCAAAATATTTTCAATGGCATAACAATGGTTATACGATAATTATACAAAACAAACAGACAAAATTGAATCAAAATGTCGCGTGGTCCATTAGCAATATTTTTGTTGAACCCAACGGACAGACGATAGAGATTTTTTCACAGTTTTCAAAAAAATTACAAGAGACGTTTTTTGTGATGGTTTACAACAGTGGTTTTGAAACTTTTTTGTACCGCGACCGATTATAGCAACCCACTATAACCCAACGACCCCCATCTAAAACTCGAATGAAGCAAATGTAATACATCTGGGCACATAAAATATCTATTCGCAGCCCCTCCACAAGTAGTTCACGACCCCTGGTTTGAAAACCACTGATTTAGAATGATTGTGGCTGTCATTCAAGATTTAAACAAGAGGTCATACGCAGTTTTGCAAATTAAGCTTGTGACGTTAGTCGGTCAGGTTTTTCATCTGTCTATCCACCGGATAACTCTAAAGTTTAGATCCACCACTTTAGTTGCTGAAATAAGCGATTTTTTGATCAAGTTTTTACTCTTAAGTTTGTAAAAAGTAAAACTGCGTGTAGTTTATATCAGTTTAAGATGCGCACTATCCAATGCAAAAAAGTGTTCTACAGTATTTCGCTACAATGCTCATAGTTGAGATTTTGGATCTTTCGTAAAAGGAAGTTACTGCGGACAGACAGATAACAATCATTTAGATCATAAAGTTGTTTTGGAATAGAGTCAGTTGAGATGATATGTGTGGCAAATCATGATCGATATTCGTTTGCACCTCCCAGACATTGGCTGTCAAAACCTGATGTTATGCAAACGAGTTTTGCATAGAAGGTACCAGTGGCGTAGCCAGCCCAAATATTTGAGGGGGACCAAAACGTTTGTTTTAGGCGAATAACACTACTTTGTTCAGAAAAACGCCTCTCATAGCACGAAATAACTATATTTTCTAAAAATTGGAGGGGGCATGGCACTTTGCCCCCCCCTGGCTACACCTATGGAAAGTACCTGCCTTACAACACGCGGAGACAAGTATTATCTACTTAGTAAGTACGAAGCTGGTGTCCAAGCTTTCTGCGCATACTTTTCTGAACTCAAGATGACTTTCAAAGAATGACAGGTTTCATTCGTGCACATCATAGTATGGGCGGTTTATCTTCGTTCATAATCATATGAATTTTGTGATTTTGATTCATTCATGAACCACAGGTTCACACAGAACAGTCAAAACTATGTATTAGATGCAAACACCTTGGTTTATAGTATTATACCATCCAAAACTGATGCGTTATTGTCTGAGACATTCAGTTTATGTGCAACAAGTTATAGCAGCAGCAGTTTCGGTTCGTTTTTTGAAGGTGCAACAGTGGAACATGTTATGCACAAAGCAAGGTTGCAGAGTCGAAGGTAAAATATCCGACTCCCACCTTTCCAAAATTTCCGACTCCGACTCCTTAACCTAAAGGGAATGAAATTTGGCTGATGAAATCAATGGAAATCGTGGTGTACAGCAAGAAATCTCTGTTTCAACAAAAGTTTCAAAAGAAATTGTACCATTTCAACAGGAATTCCCAATTTAGAAGTGTGATGTAAAAAATGATTCAATTGGACTTCCAGAGTCGGAAAAAATCTGACTCCGACCGCCAGTGTTGTTAGGAATACAACTCCGACTCCACCCAAAAACCACCGACTCGTTACGAGTCCGCAACCCTGGCACAAGGCTTATTTCAATTTACTGTATATATCAGTACTCTTAGGAAATAACGCTACTACTCTGGTTGAAAATTAATAACAAAAAAGGAGACTCCGCCATTTCGTGTAATCTCCCCTCTGCAGGAAAATCATACATGCGGACATGTCACTTATACCCACAGTTTATCGCCAAATAGCGTTGATTTCAGCGAATACAGTAAAAACTTTCCAGCAGGCAGTGGTAGCTTGAATACCTCACGTTACATGTAAGCCTTCGCTGAAGACATGAGTTTCCAATGATAGACCACTACAACGTGCTACCAAACAGCTGAAGAATATAGCAAATTTTGAAAACCTGTAAACAAGCTCGAAATAACAAACGCAGCAATTTTAAAAATGATCCTGACGGTTGCTAAAGAAAAAATTATTTCGAGTGCGTGTATACATTCATACTTTTATGGCTGATATATTTACATTCACTGAAATACTGACGCTATGGTTTCTATCCTTAAATCGGTGCTTGAAAAGTGTTGACAGGTAAGTTGTGCAGCTGACGATTTTTGCATAGCGAAGCGAAATGTTCGTGAATCGTCTTATGTCGAATTCGCGTTGTTGTCTGGCTTTCGGAACAAGTAATATCCAATGTTGAAGACCAGCAGGCTCAATTACCCCATGTCATCGGACAGTTTCTTTAACTGGTAGCAACTTTAACATGAATATCTGCCACAGAGTTGGGCGAATAATTACGGTTCTTCTGGCAGCAAGCACCACCTTTGCGTGCAACCCCTAATGCAAAGCTAATGCTTATGCAAATTAGTCCAGTATGGAACATCCAAAAACACACTATACAACCATTTTGAAAACTTCCTTTTAGCACACACTTTTCTTTTGGAAGGCTGCAGCTCAGGGCCCGAACTACCTCAATGTTTTCAACAATCTCTTGAAAGTACTGCAGGTTCCACATCAAGCACCATATTTCAAATCAGTGTGCAGTTAGCAATCTTTTTTCAAAAAACAAGGACTGACTGGAAGCGGATCAAATGCATCACTTCAGGTTAACTGCAACCACAAACACTCCTGCAAATTTTTTCAACTATCCTGCACCTGCAAGTACACAAAACCAAAGTACCAAGTACATAAAAATGTGTAATATACGTTCAGCTAAATTATTCAAACTCTGACTTCTACACCATCCAAATCACATGCACAGCACATCTCATGCATTTCGCCACTGGCTCCGCAAAACAGCAGCAGGTTACGTGGCAAGTGTTCCATTGGCTGTGCTTATGCATTTGTTCGAAATGTGATTGTATTAGGTTACAAATTCAAGCAATTTACAATTGCACAAAAACAAAAATTTCAACACAACTACAACGTGTAAAATAATTACATTCAGATCAATTACAAACAGCAACTGATTCGACTCTGAATTTGCAGACGGCAGCGCTGTGTGGAGGGGTTAGAAATGTACCCCAAGTGTGCAACTCCTGGTAGTTCAGGTTCGACCATCATTTTAAGGCCAAACGATGGGTAGTAGTGCCGGTTTTTCTTTTGATGAAATATATACTTTAGAATTATCAACTCCAATGCAAGGGCATAGTCCATATGCCCAAAAGCAACATATGCGGCGTTCGTGGCCATGCAAACGTCCAGTAATTTTCGTACAACCGTGTACCACACCTTCGGACGAAATGTTGTCTAAGCATTTCTATCAACCAAGCCCAGCGAAGAATGTTCCATGCAAATACGCACGTTTGCTAAACTTTCAATACCAGGGATCCAGCCGCTGCAGGTTTGTCGATAACGTTGACTGCATTGAGGTCATCAAGCGAAGAATTCGCTACCTGGAAAATCTTATTTTGCTATGGAAGGTCCGCTGCATTCGGCATGCCTACACCTAAAAGATCGACTTTTCGATTCTGACATGTTTCCTGCGCTACACAAGCCAACGAAAGACTCCAAGACCTTCCCAACGAGCATTTATGCACAGCAAGCACGAAACAAAGTGTAATATCAAAAGCTTCACAGTACAAAGGCTAGCATGCACACGAACGTCGCGTGGCAGCAGACCAGCTGCTCTTCTCCATGGCAACGCATATACACTGCTGTCAGCATCATGAAAAGGTACAACTGATTTAGCGCAAGCCATATACACCTTTCAGTCAGGATCCAAATCGGCGCAGTTTACTGGTGAAAGAACATTCTCCCAGAGGCAGGTATGCCGTTTACCAAATATACAAACAAGGACACGGTTTCTCAACTATGCTACGCAGCGGTCGACTCGACACTGCCACCGCGCGTGCGTCTCACGTGGTTGGGTCAAGCGATAGTCTTGTGGTTTCGTCTAGTGTCATTGCATTACAGATCGAGATCAGACAGCCAATGGCGGAAACAGGCATTTACAGTTGGGGAGAAGTGGAAGAATCCAACCAGGCGGTTAGAGGACATTTATGGTGTTGCCCCACTAAAACAAAGTAGAAATTTCGCTCATGTCAAAGAATTTTGGAGGGCACATAATGGCCAAGCTAATTTTAGGGGAGACACGCAAGTTCCTAGCTCCGCCTTTGGAAACAGCTAAGGTTAGTATTGGCATAGGCTAAAACGATGGCAAACCACTGAGGGTGGGAAAAAAGCAATTTTGATCCACGGTTAGTTTTCACAGCAACACACAGCTATGACACTCAACCCAAGTCTCTAACTAATGACATTACAATGCTGTTGGGAGAAAATCCAAACATGACAAACTTAAGATAAATGTGCCACTCATACCCGAACCGTGGTTTAAGTACCAAATCACTTAAGCAACGAGCGCTGTGTTCACACTAGATAGGTGTTTCAGCGGCGACGTGCATATGGATATTAGCAAACCCGCTCTACTAACACCCATGAGCAGGGGTGCAAGGAATGCCTTGCAATTGTTTCATTGTTGCCTCGTGCACAAGTGCGTGCTCTCCTGTATAATACTGCAGTGAGGTTTGTCCGGCAGTGATGAGCGAGATACATTTCCTTCCATACAATGCCGCAGTTACGACCAAACAACTCCTGTGAATGGTGATTGCAGTAGCACGACGAGTGAATCGAGGAAAATGCGCCGAACACTATACAGCCAGCAGGTATACCCAGCAAGGATGGGAAAGGCATCGAAATAATTTCAAAGTTCAAAGAGTTTGTGCCAAAATGCCACAGGCGAAGAGAATCTGTTCAACACTCCGCAAAAAATCGCAGAAGAGGTAACTGATGTCGTTTTTTGTTTAAATCATTTTCTGTTGCCGAGAAGTTGGCTGCTGTTCAGGCCGCAGAAAAACATGCCAGTGCAACGTCGTAGTGTTTGTGACGTCACTACAGGCGGTCAATGGAACGGAGCCCGTCCCGAAATGCTTTGGCCGCCACTTGCATGGAAACAAACGTGCAAAAGAAAATAAAGAAGTAAATAATAACAAAGGACTGTAAACGTTCGCGACGGCAAGTAGTGAAAACACTATCGCTATTGAGCACCACGCTTCGCCGAGATAACATTACAAGCAGGCAACTACGGGAAGTAGTGGTAAGGTAGTTGATGTAAAAACGAGAAATCAAGTCCAGTGGACGAAAATACTTTTTAATCTAAAAAAAGTTAAAAAAATACGGTTTAGACTGTGGCATATAAGATTCTTCCCACCTCTAANTACATTTCTATAGACTTCGTTCACGAAACGGAGCTAAGGGTGTCTTTTACACCAAATTCACATTTTTTCGCCGAACCAATCTCGTGGAAACCTGGCAGCAGCAAGGACTGCAAAAGCAAGGCTTCCACAAAGAGCTTTCTTAAACAGCGCCACCGACTTAAACACGCCTCTGAGCGCAGTGTGAACACCACGAAGCCGTCACAGTCACACATCACGTGCCCGCTGGCTGCTTGCCATTGGTTTCGCAGCGAACAAGTAAGTGTGCTATGACCGGCGCATGCGCACTTCGCTTATCAAGAGTGACGTGACGCCACCCGAAACTCAAATCATAATAGTGCCAAGGCGTTTAAGCGAACAACACTGTTTGGGGAAACTGAAACTCTCGGCAAAAACCTGCATCATCCGAGTGGTGAAAGCTTGTTATCTTTTCTCAAAAAACAACATTGAAGATCGATCAGTGCGACTCTGAACAATTGGCAACAGTGGTTTCAGTCGACAAAGGGCGAGGTCACCAGTGAACTGTTGTCGACATTTTAAATAAATACAATAAATAACGATAGTTCGTTCGCAGGAAAGCAACCCGAGAACGGTTGAACTCGTTTGACCGCGCGATGAGACTTCCGCCGGCAACGTTTGAATGCTGAAATCACAGTCCGGCAATAATAAAGAGAACTCAGATAAAAAGCGAACACACGCGAACTTCCATTGCTGGACGTGAACCGTGGTCTACAGTAAGTATATGAACAGATAAAATAAGACGAACGAGGTTCACAAATATTTTTGTTCTAGCTTGTGTTGTGTTCTACAACATAAAACTTTCAAAACAACGTTTCAGGTAAAACGCGATGAGGAAGTAACAGCTCAAACATATTAAAAACCACGGGTAGATCTCTGGACCTTTGGTGCAACGGCGGCATGGTAGAAAAGTACACCTGGAGTACTCGCTCAGAGAAGCAGAGCGGTTTAAATGTTCAGATTCAATGCGACTGCGACAGGTTTCTCGTTTATCAGCCTGATGGGAGGCAACTTCGCGAGGTCTGTGAAAATGAAGACATACTCCAAAGGGCTTTCCCTTGACCTGTTTTGTTGGCGACGAGTAACTCACAACCATCATGAAGTGTTGCTTCAGTAAACCTTCGGGTTCACACAGAAAATCGCTGTCAAGCAGATGGAGGCGCATTGCCCATTCCTGGAACCTGCTCAACGCGCTATTCATCCGGCAGCTGAAAGCACCACGTCAGAAAAAAGAGCAAACACAAAGCGAGCGCACTGGCGCGCCGCATAGAAGCAATGCCGAGCTTGCCTGGATCAGGTCACGTGGTTTCGGCCAGGAGCGGCGCAAGGTTGTGGATGTCTCGGTCAGCGGAGAATTCTCGGCCGGCGGGGGTCGAAACGAACCTGCGGAGATTGAGAAAATTAACAACTGTTCGGTGCTGACGGCGTATCGGTTTTCAGAAAAGAAATCTTAATTGTATCCGCACGAAACAGCGACCGACAAAGCTTGGTCCTTGTGAAATTTCGCTGAATATGTATTTCATTTCACGTAAACAACCACAACAAATCTGCTAGACAGATGGCTTCAAACAAACGGTGAATGACTTTGTCCATACAAGAAAGGACAAACACGTTCGTCCAATATCTCACAAGATGAAACGACCCGGTTTGAACGTCGCACAGCTTTGACATTGGTGTTGCCAATCGACAAGCGACTTTAGGCGTAACAAATTTTATTTTACTGTGGTTGCTTGCTTATAGGCAGCCCGTTACCCCACGCCGCTTGCGTTCGTTCCCATTCGTCTGTGGCGGTGCGAAACTCCCAGTAAGTGCACGACTTGATCGCGCGAGTGACTTGGCAAGTCGTGCCTTCCTCGTTTTGCAGCGGCAATGCGATATAAAACCTACGTGCAGCAAATGAGTGGACGGGCTCAGTGGCGGCTTGTGATGACGCAACAGCGGAACAGGAATTTTATCTGTCCTGTTCGCGCGCGATACGTTCCAACATCATGCTCTCGTGGCGCTAGGACTTGCGCTGCAGCTGACAAAGTCGGCCGCAATAAGCGTTTCCACAAAACAACAATCCCATTCTCGTTTCGCGAACGGTTTTCGCGTCGCAATGATTGACAGACGGTCGTAACCGCCTGGAAGTGGTCAGACTAAGTTTGGTCTGGTTAAACAAAAGGTAGTCGAGTGACTGCCAACACGGTAAAGCAGGGATTCTCAACCCGTCTCGGTCCGGGTACCACGTTTACTCGTGGTCTTTTAAGTTGCAACCCATTTCTGTAGAATACAAGCCAAGCACCTTTACTTCTGACATACGAACAGTGGTTACGGTGGCGATCGAGGATAATGCGGCCCGCGCTGGACGCGCGTGCACTTGTTTGTCTTTATTTTTATGTTAGAACAAAAATGAATACAAAATCAGATGAGCATTAATGATTTTCATTTTTCGAAAATATATTTGTTTTTTAATTTAACAAGCTGTCCACGACTCGCCAGTCGAGAATCGCTGCAGCGAACAAGGTACTTCTTAACTCCGTGCGAGGCTGTAATAAGAGACATTTATTGAATGCACCGGATCGTCTCTCGGGAATTTAAACTCACGTTCGAAGCGCGCTGCCGCGCACACCTGAACCAAGGCCTCCTTTCGCTGGGAAGCCTTGCCTGAACAATGGGTCAGTGCCTGTCGTCGATACATGCGCTCCGTCGATTCTGCGTCTTGCAAACACAAGTCTCAAGGGTCTTACACTCTCCGCAGCTAGTTTGCGCTGTCTGTTCGGTTACGCCAAAGGCAGGTGAATACACGTGCAGCACATAAGATCTGCGCAAATCAGCCCGTAGTCCGTACCAGTCTGTTGCTTGCTGCATTGCAATTAGCTCAGGTCAGATTTACCGGTCAGTGGAATGCAGGCACAAAGCTGTTTCTCGCTTTATGTGAATACAAGTGACGTCAGTTTAGTACAAACACACTGGTACAACCTTTGCAGGAATACAATGCATTACAACACGTAGAAATGCGCTTGCTTCTGCTCTCAAGCAACTTTACTCCACAGGTGAATGAAGCAAGGAGTCAATCGCATATTTTTAATAGGAAATCGATTTCACGTAACACTACGCGTCGTCAGTCCTATCATCTTATTCAAATAGAAGATTCTATTGCATACAGATATGCGCAAGTTTGAATCATCGCGAAAAGATGAAAGCAGAGCCCAGTCGCCTGATTCCTCGACAACCTATAGAGCACCTAGAGCTTTTATTTGCTGCTTCTGCTTATAGCAAGGTTTCGCGCCCGCTGCACGATGTACCCACCATGCAAGCGCAGGGTCAGTTGACAGTATGGTTCGCGTTAAGCATTGCTGGGAAGCACGTTACTGTCACGTGATCAATCTAAACATCTCCGTCTATTCAGTGTAAGGGAGGTTCCAAATTACCTTGCTGCAAGGAAAGTTGCTAACTGCGAGCGTTTCGACATTTGTTTATCTTACAGCTGCATGCTGGGCTTGGTTGCCTACTTTCAGGAAGTACTGTTCGTCAATTTTTAGACTCTTAACTTCGTTGTCGTCATCGAATTATGACGAACACAGTATAGATCACCGGTTAGTAAGTCACTCACCTGTAAATGCTCACGCAGCCGTGCCAGAACGTTGGTCTTTGCATCTTTCCGATGACACTCCAAGTCGCCGAATCGGGATCGAAGGCTTCTATGAGGCCGGAAAGTCGAAACGTTTCGTCGTAACCTCCAGAAACGACGAGTCTGCCACCGAACACAGTCACGCTGCCGCCCAGATGAAGATGTTGCATTGGAGGAGTGTCCAACCATTTCAAACTGTAGTGAAAGTTCACAAAATGCTTTCTTAAACTGATGATAACTCCACCTCTCGGTCTAAAAAGAGAGTTCCGGGCGATAGTGCATGTGCTCATAGAACCTAACAGAAGTTTCACATATTTAATTTCCGATATGCATAAAATATTCTCGGATTCTTTTGAATATTCACTGACGTTCTTAACTCATGTACAAAGTTACCGACGAGGGAAGGTGAAAACGCAGCCATGCTTATAGTCACCATAATCATAATCCAACGTAACAGCAACTCATTCACTGCTCCACTCAGAACCTTTGCTCGAAGCGGAAAGTACCTTAAAGGGTCGTAGCAGAGCACTTGTGTAGAGTCTTCTCTGATGAAGTACAGCAAACGCTTGAGCGACGTGATGTGAGGAACAAAAGCCATTTGCGGCAAAGCACACGGAAGCACTGACCACGACCCTGAAAGCAAATGCAACTTGTTCCGAACGTCATTTACTTTTAAAAGCTCTTTAATATTGCGAGTTGGTGGCATGCTGGAAGCTGTTTTTTTTTTCGCTGAGACATTTCGGTCATTTGTCCCATAATAGTGGCAAAACTCGCCGAAACAGCATTCTCTAGTCTAAATTTTCGGACATTATGACGGAATTGACTTTATTTTTTTCGGTCGTTTAAAAAAAAATTCGATCTATGACCGAAAATAAAACCTAGCCTGGAAGGCACGTGCGGTACATTTTTGCTTGCAAGAGCAACGACACCATTTACAGTAAACCCGCCAACTTTTCTTCATCAACACCGGAAATAACAAGCGAAGCATCGAATAACTTTTAAGCAGAGAACAAAACCACAATCGCCAGCGTCAAGTACACATAGACCGTTCGATATCGCCGTGACCGCGGCACCATACAATACAACGTACAAAACATTTTGGGACTTCTTTGTGGCATTCAAACCACGCAATCATTTGAGCGGGTAATAAGAGTTAATTTTACCTGCAAGACGAAGATGGCAAATGACGAACGGCAAGCAGTGCAACGAACCTGACGCAAGAATTATGCAAACCGAATATAAGCTCTCAAACAGGTTAGCCACAGATGGATATCCACAAAGCCTCCACCAACCGAGTCGGCAAAAAAGCACGGCCGGCCAAGGAACAATACCGTGTCGAAAATCACCGCATAACGTTTGCAGGTAGCGAGTATACGTGCTTGCAAATATAAAAGCTCCAGTTCTGTTAAGCGACAAATCGTCTACAATGCACTTTTCATCGCGTTGGATTTCGAATCCAACAAGATGCGGCTCACATTATTCCACCGCGAACACAAAAAGGAACGTAAACGAATTCTTCGTAATTATGAGTGAGACCGCAGGGTTTTGCTTGATACAACAAGAAGCTTCACTGGAAGAAAAAATCAAGGGTTTCCGCAAGTTCCGGGCGTTGATTTTCTTACATAGAACCACCCTGGGCAGACATCACGCACACGACAGTCAGTGGTTGTTTGTTGTTTTCTTGCTGGTCACGAGTCGATCGGTTCAGCAAGTTTTAGAAACACACGGGCGAACACATCCACCGTTCAACACTTATTTAAAGCAAAAGATGAGCCCGCATTTTTCAAAAACATTGCAACTTTCACACTTGAAACCGCCATAAGTAGGTAGAATCATGAGAAATAACGGATAAAAAATGCCGCAAGATCCAGTTTACCCGTTTTACGTCAGGCAAAAAGTCCCATCTGTATTGCGACAGCATTCGTCATTAATTAGTTTGATGAAAAGGCAACACAATCGTGTCCGAACAAATAAGACACAATGGATGATCTGCGAAGGCAGAAACGAAATCGCATCATACAGCGCCGGAGGGCGCCGTGAATCGTCAGCAGAAATCGAAAGAGGCTGACGTCTCTCCAGTTTCCACCAACGCGTTTATTTCGGCGTGAGAAACGCGTTGCAGCGCGGCAGCCAATCAAGCCGCGACAACTTTCACTGGCGCGACTATTGCTAAAGAAGGCGCGCAGAACCAAGATCATCGCGACGTTGCGGTAATTATTGCGGCGCAACGCACAGCAAGCCACTTATGAATAAATGATGCGACCGTTTTTTGGTCCGTTCCGCGACTGCCAGCGACAGGGAAGAAGCGACGGCGTTTCATGACAAGCTGCGAGACGAACAAAGCAGAAGCTGTCGATCCAAGGACGCGCCAAGCACGACTCACGTGAGCAAGAGATTTCGACTGGGCTGCACAAAATTAAGTTCCTAATGAATTTAGGACGTTATTTGAACGATACCATGGCCAAACATAATACCACTTTGTTAAAGTACTGAGTTCTGCAAAAGCTGAAGTAAACATCTACCATATCAACAATAACAGAGCAGTAACAGAAAGACAAACTTATCGCCTCTCATAGGACAAGTCGTGGTGTTATTATGTTTTGCCAGTAAATTTCGGGCTAAAGGCAAACGCATCTATGCAGTTTCAACAGTCATTTAGGCAGGAAACTCGGAAACTAATGGTTAGAAAAGCGCATTAGAGAAAAATTGCAAGGCGGAAAAACACGGTTGAATCGAAAGGAAACGGAATGCGAAAACATCCATTCTCAGTACACAGACTTAACAGCAACAGTCCTACTGTAAATGCTTTGCACAGACGCGCAACGTTCCACACACGGACACTTTAACGAGGCACTAACTGCATCTGCAGAAGAATAGCGTGCGGGTGCAGCGAATGTCAAAACCAGGCTATCGAGGGGATGTCACGGCGACATACCAGACCTATCTATACCGCAGACTGTTGACAGGCCATTTCGTCTGACGCGGACCATTCGACAACTGTGTACTGAGAACGACAAGCACCCGACTCGATTTAATTAATTTGGACCACAAAACACTTTAAGAGACTAACAAGTCCGGCTACCGAAAAAAACAGACGGAAGGCAAACCAGTGGATAGCAAAAAGTACATTTGCGACCGTGCATTGCCTCTTGACTTTGAGGCCTATTGAAAAGAAATTCGGTTTTAGAAAAGATTACCAAAATAACTGCAGCTATTAACTTTCACTCTACGGTGAACAACGTGTTTCAACAAGTTAAGGAGTGAAGAAAAACCTCAAAAATCGATTTTTCAACACGGTGCTTTTCAAGTAAGTTCAAGTACTGTTGATTTTCATGCGTGCAGTTTGCATGAAAAGGGTCACAAGCACCGCGGTACTTATTCCCAGGGCGATTCTGTCATGCCAGACAAGTCCTAACTCGGCGTGGCTCGAAATCTCTTCACATTGACAAGCAAGGTCAAACCAAACGCATCCAAAAAAAAAGCAACAGCATACCAGTATCGGGCGCGTACACTTGTACTATCATCTCCTCAGAGTTGAAGAGGTTCCCGATCGAATAGATCTTGCCGCAGCACGACGTCACCGAGCAATTGCTGACCGGGTGTGGGAGAGGAGCGATCTTGCTCCACTTGTCCGACATGAAGTCGTAGCATTCGCATCCTTCTGCTCCGACCTGTGGAAAGCGAAACGACGGCAATCTCACCAAGTGAAGAGCACGGAACAGATCGCATTGGAATGATCTGCTTTCCGCTCGGGACAAAAGGTATTGGGTATTTCGAAGGATGTGCGACTGCTGCTAATAAACGGAACACACCCGATGGCGCCTGTTGCATGGCAACGATTTAGAAAATGTCAACCTACAAAAGAAACCGGCTGTTTACTAAAGCATGTAAACTACAGCGGCCAATCGTCACGTTAAGTGTTTCTAAAGCGACAACGCACAAATATTTGACGTTATCGGATATCTAACGACTGCATCACTAAAAATGTGACTGCCTCCGACTGGCACGCAGATACAAATGGGGGAGTTCCAACTGCGGGCAGCTGACCCTGGATTGGGGTAACGCAAAGCAGGCTGGTAACATTTTTCTCCGACCAAACATGCTCTTTAGCAAGAAACACACGCTAGGGATTTTAAATTGCATGGTACGCAGACACTCCGGCACGCACACAACGGAATACGACGGAAAAAAAACATTTTGAGGTTTTGTTCCGACCAAACGCGATCGCCCTTTCAGTCAAGACGATTCGAGTGAGCGAGAAGATGATCAAAGCCAGATTACCGGTAATCCGTGAGGAGCGAACAGGCCCAGTCGGGACATCGAACGCGATGAAAGGTAAATGTGTTTACTTACGACGTATATGAAGGAGTTTAGCACCAAGGATCCGTGGTATTCTCGCGGATTTAGCATAGGGGAAATTTCCGTCCACTCATTGACCTGAGAATTGTAGCGCCAAGCCTTGTTGTATACCGTATTCCCATGAGACCCGCCTGTGGTAAATACGAAGGTTGGTGAGTTTTGTTTTGCTCGGTGCAATGCTTGCTGGGCTAAACGAGTAAACGTCCGCTGAGGCCAGGCCCTTCGGGAAAGCCAGGTCGGCAATTTCGTTGAAAATAGGAGAAAATCGTTTGGAATGAACGATATCATGAGAAGTTGATTTCGCAATATCATGTACGCCAGGAAGACATCAAGGCGGCCATGTGGGCTCAGAAAGCTTCAGCTCAAAGTGAACCACTTCGCTCTGACACAGATCAGACTCTTCACTGGTGACTGAACAAAAAAGAGCGTTGAGGAAGACTCGGTGTTCGAACAGCTCAAACACAGCTGTTTAGAAACAGGCTGACTTCGCACAAATCTTCAAACAGGTACTGCCTGCCAAAGTTTGGCATCGTGGTATGAAAACCGACTGCCAATAGTTTTCATTTGTTCGCCAAAAAAAACAACTAGGCCGAAGCTGTGTTTTTGAAACCCACAGGAAAAAGCAGAAATGCTAATTCACAAACAGAAAAAGGGATAAAAAATGGTCAATCTCTGTCAAGTCAGCAGTACCAGAATCAGCACGCATTGATGGAATAAAAAGGAAATCAATTTCAACACTAACATGACATCTGAAGCCGAAGGAACGTGAAATTTTGATTCCGTTTCCTCAACCCTAGTTTGTGGGGCGAGCGAGTTGCACATATAATACAATGATTTTCGGTTTTGGACCAAATCATTTTGGAACCTGATCCACAAACTTTTAGCTGCTGCATATAGATCTGGAGCCAAAAACTTCAGATGCCTGGACCTGGAGCCAGAGCCTGAAATTTGAGTTCCGGCTTCACAGCCTGGTTGCAACCTCTCGGTCAGCGCGGCGTTGAATGCGCGATGCACAACGAACGGGATGTGCGCAAAGATTAGCATCCATACGTAAGTGATGCGGTGATACCGATAGAGTGACCTCTGATAATGCTTGTGAACCTAGAACTGTTGATTGTACTGGCTAATGGTGACGACGAGAGTGGCCTCGTCGGGTCATCTCTATTGTTGCTTGCTGCCACAGTGTGACGCTTTGCGCGCTTGCCGCTTGGGTTCTCCGATCCCAACAAAATGGTGCTGTGACCAGGTTGCGAAGGCAATGCCAGATGCAACGCTAACAAAAAGAACGTGCGATCGGTGCGGTTCGTTGTAACAAGGGGTGTTGTTGCAACCCTTCGGTCGGCACGGTGTTCAGTGCGCGATGCACAACGAACGGGATGTGCACAAAGATTAGCACCCTTGCGCAAGTGGCGTGAACAAGCAATGATAGCGTGATCCCGATAGAGTGACCTCGGTGGTTGACCTCTGATACTGCTTGTGAACCTGATGTACAGTTGATTGTACTTGTTAATGGTGACGACGAGATTGATCTCGTCGGGTGATCTCTATTGCTGCTAGCTGCCACAGCGTGAAGCTTCGCGCGCTTGCCGCTCATACTCTCTGATCACAAGATCTGTATTCAAGAAGCTTTTCTCCACAAAGGCGGCGAAGTGAGGATGCGTAGTGTAACGTGAAAACGATTTCCTATTAAAAATACTTGCTGCCTGATTCAACTTCCTTTGTGGAGACTAGCTTCCTTTTCAAAACGTCAACGGGTGCTAACTCTGGTGCCACTGACTTGATAGAGACAGGATTTCAGTTGAAGATATCGACAGTCAAGAATCAACACAAAAAGTACAGAGCAGGAAGACCTCAACAACTAAGTGGAACTTCTCGCCACAGAATGTATTCTACGGTAACATTTCGTAAGACGCACCGCACCTGTTACATATATGTCGTTTCCCAGAGCTGTGGTGGCGTAACCGCCTCTCAAACAGTCCTCAAACCTCGCAAGCGCCCTCCACGATTTTGCCACAGGGTTGTAAGAATCGATCGCTGCTGCTTCATCGCAGTTGTCGTCGCAGCCGCCAACTATGATTAGAAGTTCGGCGATCCCTGAAGCAGCAACACAGCTTGCACGTTAAGGAAAGAGAAGTGCGGTCGCCGACATGGCACAGCGACTTACAAGTTAAAACAACCTGATGCAAAAAAGCTTCCAAAGTTTAGAGCAGCTGCCTGATCGGTGACCATCAGTTAAAATCAATATAAGAGATGATATAAGTGCTTAAGAACACAGCACGGCCAAACAAATAACACTAAACTCATGAGCAGGTTTCGTCCTTGCGTTTTGGCGTAACTGCAGAACAAAACGCAGAATGGCGCGCATGGATTGATAGCTTACTATCGAAATAAATGACACGGGCTGCTCAAAGGAAACGTAAACCGCATGTGAACGTGGCAAAACCGCTATTCCAAAACCTACGTACTGTCACAACACGGCATTGCCACATAAACACACTTTGCATCAAATAGACCTTGTCAAAACATTTCGACTACCAATCACAACAGCATCTAACGATCTCACGAGCTGCTGAAGGACACACAGAGAACTGGGACGGAGTTTGCGGATCACATGCTGCAAATATGAAAGGCAGACCAAAAACCGCCGCCCCACCTGTGGCCGGCCGCGGCTGCAAGCGAATAGACGCGCTGTCCTGTCGATCCAACATGCAAGTGTGAAACTTTCTTGTTTCTCTGATAAGTTCTTGACACAGGGCGGAGCGCCTAACAATGGGATTGGTCTCGATATTCGCCAGAAGATAAATCCTCCTGATGAAAGGGAGCCGCACACACTCCATCAACCTGCAGTAGAAGCCCGAAACAAAAAATAGAAACCACGCGTTTTCCCTGAATATTGACGCGAATGATTAAAAATGCGTTTTGCGCTCGATGGAATAAAAAGAAGCAAAAAAAGATGGGCGTACGAATGCGCGTTTTAATGCTCAGTTGACGTGAATACCTGCAGAACGAATCTGAACGTGCTTGGACGTTGTGCCGGAGCCACAGCAGCATGATCTCGTACACATTTTCTTCTTTGTACACATGGAGGTCAGCACTACTCACCAACTGCAAAAATATATCAGCTCAACAACGGTATAGAATATCACTGCTGGTGCTTGATATGTACTTTTAATGGTTCGGAAGGCTTCGGTCTCTAACCCAGGACCTCTCAACACGGCTAATTAATTCGAGCATGAACATGATCCAGTGGCAAGAAGTGTCAATTCAGTCTGAGTCAGGTATTAACTAAAAGTAAGTCGAGTTAGAGTCACACGTCGTCAACTGACAGGAATAGTCGGCCTAGATAACTCATAACCACTGTCAAAGTATCTATAAGTGAAAAACACAACGCAGCAACAATCAACGTGGATGGTTTTGACATGATTCAAAGTCAAGTGAAAGGCATTCAGTGACAAATAAAAAGTTAGGCCGTTCTCAGTTTTCTTATAACGTCACTGAAATCTAAATATCAAGTTGTCGATCTCTGGTACTTGTCAATCATGGCTTGCTGGCAACAAAAACAAAAATTGCTATTTTTACACGAAACGCGTGCGCTCTGCGCAGTCACATTCTGAAAAACCGCACACTTTCAAAAGACTATTTTACGCAGTTGCACATGTATTCGCGTCAAGTTCAGCAAGGTCCCATTCTTGCTTCTGAATCATACCTGTCTCATAACATTGTAAGGAAGTGCCAAGAAGTCGTGATAATCTGAGACAGCGACAATGTTTTTGGCAATGAATGTCAGTGCTAGATCAACCAGTTTCGTGCATGACATGTTTTCGGCAAAGTCTCGTATGTTAATACAGTTGGAAGGATGGAGCCGCTTTGCCAGGAAGTCACAGCAGGCATCACGCACTGTCGGAAACTGCAAACAGTCAGCACAAGCTATTAATTTCAAACAGCGTTTCCACAAAAATCGCAGACAAACTAGAATCTCTTGTGATATTCGGTCAATGGTACGCCTCATTTGGGCAACTGAAGTTAGCGCCAACACAAAAAATGACTGATTAATGAGATATTTAGCATTACATGGTTGCAGAACTTCACAAGAATCATTAACTTGTGTAGCAGTTGTAACATTTCACAAAGGTGGGTGGGTCTACCCGATATCAATAAAAACTAGTAGCAGTGATAAAAAATGTTTGTCCTAACAAGAATACACAGAGCTATCGAATATAGAAAATGTAAATATGGGGAAATGAAAAAATAGGAAAAATAATATTTGAAAGTTAGACATACTGCAAAATATCTGTTTGACCACCGTAATGTAGGTTTAGCATTAGTGATGTGTTAAAGAGTAAGAAAAAAATGATACTACTGTTTAAAACATACTGTGAACAATTCACAATGTATATTATATGTAAGGCTTAGCCACATAATTGCACGATTATTTTCCAATGTTTTTTTGCAAGCGCACCTTCTTTGGGTGTTGGCAGTAGATGTAAGTTGTGACACATTTGTGTTCTTTTTTTAAGTTTCAAATTCTCATTTAGCCACACCAATGTGCACCGCACATTGCACAGGAAATAATTTTTGGCCACAGTACCTCGCTCTTATCCTGCTTTTTTCATCTCTATGCATCAATTTTGCGAGTGTGAGGTCTGCTTTAACGGTATTTTAAATGTCGTGTGACCAAAGGTGGAATTTTAATTATCGTGCCAAGCGTAGATACACCATCAGAAATAAAATATCTAACCATAATTCCAGACAGTGCTGGGCATTCATCTGGGGTTGTTGTATGATCAGTAAATACAACCATTGTTATTCTGCACTTTCGCAATATACAGGACTTTCTTTTATTTCTTGTCGTGGCTGGAGGTTGATGAGCCATGTTAGCTCATCAGCTTTTACCTCAGCAAATTTATAGTCCATTGACTAATCTGGGCGAAACTTCATGAATAGTTCAAAAACGAACGAGTTAACCAGAAAGATGTCTAGAGTTGGCATGAGTTACCCTTTGGTTTCTCTTTCATCTGACAAAGCAATTGATACACCTTTTTCTAAGCCCCAACCTGTAAATTTCAAGAAGGTTTAATGACATTGAAAATATTTTTAAAATTTGGTTAATAGTTAAGCTGACCAAACCCTGGAAAAAAATATTGTTTTGTACTCCAGTTGTGCTTCACTTAAATAAGTGCAGTTAGAGTTAAATTAGCCGACTTCTATACTTAAAACTATTACAACGATCAATAAACACTAGACACCAGGAGACCAAAAACTTTTAGGATATTCAGGCGACTACTCTCAACAGTTTACCTCTACTTTAGTTGTAGAGCGATCCTGAGTGTTTATTTTTAATGTCAAATTTAAAGATACTTTGATATGTGAAAAAAGTTAAAATCTTGCCAAAATCTGTTGAAAATATATAAAAGAAGCATGTTTCAAATCAGTGAAACACTTGTCATGTAGATATTTACTGACTGATGAAAAAAATTTTTAGTTTGCCAGAGGATTAGACTTTTTGGGCTTAATAATTTTTTTCCTCCTTAGAACATAGGCCATAAAAACGATGATGCATAACACTGCTGGGCCAAGCTAGAAGCTGGCTAAAGCTTGCATTAAAAACTGTTTATAGTCTCCTTCAAGATTCAGCAGTAATGCACTTGCAACTTGAACAAAAGCTCTAGACTTTTGAGAATTTCCACAAAACCTCATGTTTAATATGACATGACATTGCAGGTGTACACAACAACGTTTTTACACACTATGCTTCACTAGATAAGGCATTAGTTAGCTAAACGTCTTCAAAAGAACATGAAATTCTCCATGCAAAACTGCAGTAACCATTCACAACCGTAAAACTTGTTTTAAAACCCTGAGCTAAATAATTGTTGTGTTGTAACACTGGCATCAGATATCAGGAAATTTGAGTTAAGTGGTATCCTACTTCCAAGTAAAAAATGTGAAAAGAAATGGATGTGAACTTCATATAATTACTAACAGGAAACTGACATCAATGTTCTAGATACCACCAGGCAATAACTGATTTAATATTCAAAATGACAAACACATGAAATGAAGGATAAACACACACCTAAATGTAATTTATGTGAGTTTGTTGTTATCTATAAATTTTGTCCTTTGTGTGCACACAAGGTTTTCTTTTACTGTATCATGTCACAAATTTTCAGTTTACTACTAGCCCCAATGCTTTGAGTATGGGTTTGATTTGTGCAAACTGCGTATAGTCAAATCACTGCTGATGTAAAAAACACAAACTTAAAATACAGTACTTGAAACAAGTCTGCTGCTTTGAGAAGGTCAGTAACATTATCTTCTGTTATGGTCACACTGCCACTGTAGCAAAAGTTTATCAAGCTTTCCATAGTCAGTGGCTCAACATCAAAAATAGTGACCGTTTCTGATGAACTCTCCTTCATCATGCCAGCAAACATACTCCTGAAAAGTATGATAAAGGTGCAAACATCTGTGTTAGAAATTGTACAAAGAATTGTTAGCAGACAAAACCTACATTTCTTTAAATGCAAACATACAAGAAGAATTTTATAAGCTCACAAAACTGTTTCAAATTAGCTGACAGAATAAAAAAGTTAGTTTCAGGAATCAGCACCAATAGTTGTTTAAAACAAATAAGCAATTATTGACAGCTTGACATCAAGCATCTAAACTTAACATTTTTATTACATGAAATACTAAATTATTTATTGCTATGTCAACAAACAGCAAACAAATACACAACTGCAAATATAATTTAATTTATAAACCAAAGTTTGTTCTCTGATATTGCACCCAGCTGTCAAATTTTACACTTCAGCAAAAGTTTTCTGATTTGCAGTTTTACATTTTATACAACTTAATACACAACTAAGTTCAAAGCACAAACCTGAAATAGTTACTTGATGCTGCAAGCACCACCCTGTGGCATGGAAATTGCATGTCTCCAACACAAATCATCATATCAAAAAATTTTTCATTTTGACGCAAACTGCTAAGGCCTTGTAGCAGTTTATTTGAAAATCCAGAATCAGCAAAAGTTTGAACAGAAGTTTCATTTCCAAACATAGTGCTAGTAAACCATTTCACAAGGGATAACAAGTATTGTCCAGTAACTTTGGTTGAAGAAAAGAAATTCACCACAATATAATTATAAAAGAGAAATTTTATCTATAACAACAAATATGACCATTGTGTGAACTATTAAACTACAGTATGTAAAAAAGTAAAGAAAAAAAAACAAAACGAAAGTGGGGAAGGCTAGAGTCGAACCTAAAACCATCAGCATAGTAGTAGCCGTCACGCCTAACCACTACAGTACACCACAAGATCCACAACGTTTGAATGACAAACTGACCCTTTTATCAGGACAGGCGTATCCGTAGTCACTTCCGAAGTTAAATTTTCACTATGTAGCAGAGGTGAGTGGATATTGATTTTCTAACTACTGATCCATATCCGATAAATTTCATAATATCCATATCCAATCCTTATCCAAAAATTTCTCTTTCTGAAATTTAGTATCCGATATCCATCCGTATTCGAATGCGACACTGGTTAAATACGAAACCAACAGGCAGTGGTTATAGGTCCACCAGTAGACCTTCTATTTCTGTAACCTTATTCATCGATAGCCTGTAACATGACACTAATCCATGACAAGCGTGCAGTAGGCTGGTCTACACCCAGACTGGAAAACGTGGCAGTTGTCGACGAGATATCGTGCGTGACAAAAAGATTTTCAGGCGTAACACGCGTGACAAAAACTTTGGCTCGCGAGTCGTGACGTTCACGCGTGGCTGCTTTTCATTGAAATCGTAATGGTGCGTGAAACCTTTTTCCAAAAAGATTTTACGAATAAAAACCTTTATCAGTTTTTTGAGCATCTCCAGTGCCTCCTGTGTCCAGTGGCGTTACTAGAGGCTTGATCCAGGGGAAAACTGAGCTGAAAGGGTCCACTGGTCATTGTAGGGGACCTACTAGCCAACACTCAGAAAAGAACTTGAGAATTGAATGTGATTACGGGTGTAGCCGGGTATATTTTAAAACCCTAAATAACCAGAAAATACTCCGAAAAACGCAAATAAGTAACAACCTACTGAAAACCAAAAGAATACCAAAATGAAATATAAGCTTATGGAGCGGCCGGTGTTTAAATGTAGCTTGCCAGGTGGGGCGATTCTCCCCTCTTCCCCCTGTCAGTTACGCCACTGCGTGTGTAACCTTGACGAGTCATACATCTGGATGATGTGTAACTGTTTGTCATTCATCAAACAACATATTCGTTCCACTACAAAGCTGCATTCCTGTCACCACGAGGGGTCTTTTGTGGGCTAAGCCCCCCAAACAAAACTTCAAGGCCCCCCAAATTGAAATAACAAGCACTACAAATCGGGAGTTTTTGTCAAAAATTAAGCTCCCTAAAGTAAAGACCCTTATTGAAGATTTTCTGACGACGGTTCTGCAAAGTTCCATGAAAGACAGAATAAAGTTAGTTATTGATCTTAAAAGCACGTGGATGACAGATCGCATCCGATATTTTCCCGTTGTTCAGAAACAGAATTTCACCAACATTTTACATCCCCGTCAATGTGGAAAAGATAGTTGCCATCCACCTTTGAAGCAGCAACTTCCTATAATTTCTTTCTTGACACAGTGAATTAGTTAGATGTGATCTACTGTATTATTCACCATTACAAGCATTTCTAATAGCATGACTACTGTTAAAATAACCGGCTGGCAACTTTTACTTAGAAAAACAGCAATTTCATGTGCTTTGGCAGTTTTCCTAGGTGAGGGCAGGGCACCTGAGCAATATTTGGTGTTGGAGTTTGGCCTTAACTTAAATCAAGGGTGTGGTGGGGTGGGAACGGCGTTCCCACACCTATTTTTGCAGCACTACATCCTTGCTTACCTGGCAAAAACGATAGCCTACTTTTTCATTCAAAATTGTTTAGGTGTGATTACGACCACTACAGTACTGTTGCGTTTGGCAACGCACGAATAACTTTGTGACGTTAAGAATGTGCTATGTTTGTAATTAGATATCTGACTGCGGTAGCTAACTTGGGAGTTATCTAGTTTTCAGTGAGTTGTGCTGTGGAATGATTTGTATACGGCACGGGTCTCTCTCACTGAGCTGCCATATGCATTAGTAAATAAATGAGTCTTTGCTAAATATAGTGATATCCTTCGTTAGTTTTTAGTCCTTGTGATTTTCTATTGTGCAAACACAACTGCATTTCATATGCATGACTGGAAATTTTTGGAAGGGGGTCGTTAGATTAAATTGGGTTGCAAAATGGCTCACTGTATGAAAAAGGTTAAGGGTGAACATACCCCATATACGAACCACTGATCTATGCAATAAATTTTTTTTGCGACCATACATTGACCTTCTGAAGAATGGTACCGTGGTAGATGGAAGTTTGGTTTGGAACCAAGGTATGCATAGGGCTACTGTTATACATTATGTGTGAATTGCTGGGTAGCTAATAAAGAAGGACAGGGTCCCAGGCGCAATTTTGATGCAAGATTTTCACTCTGTTATGGAAAAAAATGTTTGTTTTCTTGATACAGCTTAGACCAGTAGTTTTCAACCTGGAAGTGTCGGGCCCCACAGAGGTTGTGAACCAATTGTGGAAGGGTCGCCAGAAGGTATTTTATGTAGCCTACATAGCTGTATTACATTTGCTTTATCCGAGTTTAGATAGGGTCGCTGTGTTATAGTGGGTTGCTACAATGGGTCGCGGTACAAAAAGGGTTGAAAACCAGTGGCCTAGACGCTTCAGTCAAAATAACGAGCGAGGTTTGGACCCACTCCCCACAGTATTGCTGTACAACGTAAAACTAAAAATACATATGTGGGTTCTGGGTTGCGGCAAAACGAGAAACTGTCTTTGAAGGGATCAATATCATAAATTCCCTAGCAAGCAAAATATTTCAAGCGCATGTTTTAACTCGCACTGGAGGAATCATTTGTAAAACCATTGGTAAAAAAATGTTGACTTCTCTTGCATATTTGATTGGAGATTGTGGATGAATGGCTTTGTTCACACGTTTTTGAGAGGTGAGTGCTGGTATCTTTTCAACGAAATACAACCTCAATATCTATACGGAAAACAGTTTCAAATTGTCGTATATTCTACAAATAATTGAATAATCAAACATCTATATAGGGTATACTAAATATATAAGAATGACTCCAATCTAAAACGGATAAGATTTCCTAGACAACCTGAGCTATTGTTGGCTACTTTAGCTAATTCTTTATGAACCGGTGTCAAGCGAAATTTCTGACTTGCAAAATTTCTGACTTTACGCCATGTGCGCATGCACAGAATAATATCCTACTTATCAAATACGCTGAGAAAACTGATGATTACAGCTTAGGGTTCGGTGTTTAGGTAAGTGTGTCGGGTTAGAATACTGATTAGGGTAAGAAAATCAAAAATAATTAAGATCTAAGATTAGGTCCAATATTTTTCAGTGATTATAGTTATTCCCGTTCTGTACCTTGTTGTGGGTGTCCAGCGTCTAACCAAAAAATTTTAATTTACACATCAAATATCAAAAAAGTAATTGCCAAATTTTATTCCTTTGCTGGCACAAGCACAATGGCCGAAAAACAATAATAGGTCAGAAATTTCGCAGAGGTCAGAAGACACCGGATAACACGTTTGCATGCATTTTTCATACAAATTGCATAATCCTAGCCCAGTAACGCATTTATTGCCAAAAAACGAAACTATGTAAAATAGACACATTCAAAAATCTTTTGAAGCTTTCAAATTTTATTGTTTGAATAAAAACAAATGTTTGCTGTTGTATTCGTCAGATAAGTCTTCTGATGTATCGTGATGATTAGGACAAATTCTTGTGTCCGGTCGCTTCCAAAATGCAGGAATAGGAGCTAAATTTCGGTGTTTTCGGAACTTTTTGATAATGGTCCGAGTACACAAAAAGCAAAATAATCACAAATAGGGAAAATCCAATGACTGTTCTACTTGCCCATTTCCAAATTATAGTCGATGTTATCGAGTACTATGCATCGGCACGAACCTTTGTAATGAATGGAACAGAACTGTGTGCTTCGGTCTTTGTGGTCGGATATGTACCAGACATGCTAAGATTATACATTTCAAAATTTTGTTAGACTTTAAAAAATAAATCTAGTGATACTCTAACTGTGAAACATAGCTTTTTGGAAAAACTTTTTTAATTGATCAAAATTCAGCAAATATGTTTTTCTGATGGCTTTTACAAAGCTCAGGTGCGGAATTGTCAACTTATATCAACAATTTGAATTCTGCGTAGTTAGTCTGGCTCTATCAGCTTGAGCTTACTGAAAAACGTTTACATTGAAATATGGTTTTCTGAGTGAAAAAATGTATGGAGCGTGACGGTTTTTGCAGAAGCGTGACAAATAAATTGAATTATTTCTTGCCGCGTGACACTAAAGGACACGAAAAAAAATCGTGCGTGCGTTTGCCACGGATTCCAGACTGGGTCTACGCTTGGTAGAAACTTAGTAAACCTAAACCAGTGGTTCCCAACCGGGGAGGAATTCCCCCCCAGGGAGGAATTTCATGAGTTCAGGGGAGGAATTTCCACTTTGCAGTTAAGTTACCTATT
>JGI24021J15306_10001073_pt1 | contig 25098 bp, 11 predicted proteins | sample Ectturendosymbi1_FD_15306 | JGI IMG/M metagenome (IMG submission 15306) | reverse complement strand
TGATGCTGATGAATGTGATGCAGCCTTTGCATTGACCTTTTTCCTCACTATTCTAATGAATATGTCTTTACCAGCTCTGTTTCATTTCTTACAATTTTTTTGAAAAGAGGTATCCAGATTGACGAAAATTTGACTTAAGGGTATTGAGGCGTTAAGACTTCTAAGGACCACTGTTCTAAATGCTGTATTAACTAGCAATTCAGTAAAAGAAACAAAGGACAAAGCATTCGGTTCTATTTATTCGTCGTGACGTGATCACGCACTATGATTACTTTGACGCAGACTACCGAAGATGACTGGGCAATTTGCACAAACGTTTACGCCCTTTACGAGTCTCTCATTCGAGCACACGTTTTTCCGGGTCAGTTACTTGACAACAGGCGGTTCTGCTTCAGTCTACAGCATTCTGCAAAGGCACCTTTATATTGCAGCGTGCAAACTCATGGTATGATTGTGTCTGTGTAGGATATGTAATTGTTTGTACGAATTTACCTGTTAATAAAGCGATATTTGTATTGGGTATTTTATTTACAAATGGGGCGATCGAAACATTTCGAGGGTGTTACAAACTCAGCTGCATTATTACGTTTGTGAAGAAGCCGCGGTTAATCACAAGCTTTGAAACTGAGCGGCTTTGTTAAAAGTTGCTATTGCAGTGATATCTTGTTAGTTGTTTCCAAAACGTCTGGGTAAATAACCCATCAGTTTCTTAAAACAGCATGTGACAAGCATGGCAGGACAGTTGTGGTTCCAGCTAGATAAGTCATAGTCTGATCGACCATTTAAAAGTGTAATGAAACATTTTCTCGGTTGTCTCTTTACTTGTCCTTGTTTGACCGCGCTTTTTGATTATCCTTTACAAAAGGCTTTAATTTTGATAATACACGTTAATGGACTGGGCCTAATACCTTTTTTCAGAGTACATCCTATACCCTCACTAGCGAAAATGTTTGGGAGAAAGTCATTGCTGAAAACACTTATCGTTTTTCACCAAAGCTGTGCTGCGGGTTTTCCGCAAATTGCATCAGTTTGCCCGTCATTTATTTGTTTAGACAAGCTACTCAAGTTTTGCCAAGGAGCACTGTGAAAACTTAGATTCGCCTGGGTTAGCACAACCGTACTATAATATACACACAGACACAAATCATTGCGGCAAATAAGCAATACCCTTGCATGACGTGATGTCAATTCTGCTATTTAAATTAGCGCCGCCTACGATCTTGCATTTGCTGTATTTTGCTTTGTATGGATCTAAATACACTTCAAGACTGCCTCAGGTAATTCTGTGTGAGCTTCGCCATTGGCAAGATATTTACAATCCTGGCTCGACAAGCAAACATTTCGCAGTTTGCGAATAGATATACTCGCCGCGTGAACGTTGTTTACCTTTCTCACGAAGTGATCAGTTCCAAACCTTAAATTACATTTTACCTGTTCTTTCAACAGCTGATGTCGCCCACTTCGAAGAATGCGTGCAGAGAGCAACTCACGAAGCTGTGTTCAAGTTGCAGGTAACCTCCGAGCATTGGCTGATTGGTCAGCTATCAAAACAAGCTTTGCAATCCTGTATAACAGTTACGCTTCCAGGTGGTAATGGCGTTAAAAAGTGGGCCACAGAGGGCAAGTGCTCCTTTCCGTGAGCTGTACATCCCACGTCGGTGTTGTGGAATTAGAGCGCGAACTTGACGCTACAGCTCAGCTGTGTCAACGCAAGCTTAAAAATTTTGCTGGCGGATTGTTTCCACCTATCGTGTGCCCTCGAGCCAACAGTCAGAAGTTTAATACGGCAATCACTTTCTGAGCTTGGAGTACTCAGCTTTTGCGGCGTTAACTGTTCATTTCAAAATCAAGCATGTTAAACAGGTCTAGATGCACAACCATTTCCCTATTGCCGGCCTCATTGCATTTAGTTTTATGAATTACGGCCGCCAGTTCAAGATATTTTACTTTTTTTCATTGTTTCTGTTCTGCTTCCACACTTCTGTTTCGCCATCTTTCTGCTACCGGTAAGTATCCTCATACAGTAGACGAAGAAGTTTTGTCAAAGCATGGCCGCCATTACTTACATTCTAAATTACATGTGCACGGCCGCATAGTTCGACGGCCGCAGGTTGTGCACCCTAGTCGAGAACTACAATGGCTGGTGAAATGCTGAAAGTTTTTAAATTTAAGGTAAAAGTGTGGTCAGCTTGTAAAAGCCGGCATTATTCAGCTACTGCTGCTTGGCAGCAAAAGGCGTGTCGGTCGCGCCTTGTGCCTACCTGAGACGTTGCATGGTTTGTCAGTCTTGAAAGGTAACTTATGACTAACCGAACCTTTGGACGGCTTTGTTTAACAACGTGAGAAATAAATATTTAACGTGCCAAGTAAGCGCTTGAACAAGATAGAACCAAGCAACGCTTGAAACACTTAATAAGTGACTTGTTTGTTTCGTCATATTTTGTACCAGGTCTTTGCTTCCCTCGTACACTTCAAATATTTGAGCTCTTGCAGCCATGTCTTCACTGAATGCTCGCGATATGCAGTTTGTAGCGTTGCCAAACAAGCGCTGTACTCTTGCAAAAAATTGCTCTTCTGCAGCGATATTGTCACCCCGTCCAGTCTCACGTCACGTTGTTGTTATGCTGGTACCTTTCGGGAAAGGCTTAATGATTTGGGGACAGTTCTATTTTCTTTACGGAAACTTTGTGTAATTATTTGAAGAGGAATTTAATATTCAAGCTTATGAATTCAATATTTGGATTTGAAGGGTTTTCTGCTTTCATGATATTTAGTCAATCACAAACCTGCTAATTCGCTATAATGTTCAGAATGCATAGCGGTGTTTTTTGCGCTGTTTACATCTCCTAACCCCCTTCCCCCAAAATATGTAGCAGATTGTTCGACTAGACAAGCACCCTGTTTGCTTTACCCCCTGTTGCGCGTCTCCTGGGTTGTCAGCAGATGCGGCGCTCCACCGTCGTCGTTAATGACCCTAGCTCATCATCGTTGTGCTCGTGTCGTCGAATCGATCCAAATCCGGGGCCACGCAGCGTGACATCCTCAATTACGCGGCTTTCACGCGTGCTTCCGAACCTCTGCGATTTCTAGTCTCATAAGTGCACCGTGTATTTCTTGTTTTTGCGAAAAAAACAGCAATAAAATAAAACTTTTGTAGCAAAATTGTACGCGCGTCATTTGGATTGCTGTGCAGTGCGATTCTGTCAATCTTTCACCAGTGATGCTGGTCTGAAATATATTCCAGTAGAATTCGTATGACAGATGACCACCTGTCGCAGTGCACTGTGCGCCACTGTCGTGTGAAAGAACACCGCAGCAGTAGTTCAGCGATGGAATGTTCTATTACAAACTTAAGAGCTCTTTCGCTCATGCATAAAGTGCTTCTGTCAAGATTAAGACGTTAGGTCCGGGGCTGGTCCCAAATATTCAAAGGTTACGCGCCCGCTCCCCAAGTTGTCCGCTACTACGTTTACTTTGACTGCGTCTTGTCTTCGTATAAAAGAACCTCCTCCACCAGAATGTCCTTCCGTGTTGCCACCTCCGCCTCCTGAGTATCCACCCGCACCTCCTGGCTCGTTCTTTGTTCCGCAACCTCCTCCGCCGAAACCGCCATCGTATTTTACTCTCGCGTAAGTGTAATTTCCTCCTACTCCTGGCGCTTCGAATCCCCTTCCATTTCCTTTGATAGCTCTGGCCGGTTGAGGTGTGCCAAAACGTCCATCTCCTGATGCCACACCTGCCGTTTTGAAACCAGCTCCTCCGCCTGAAGAACACACACCATGATCAGTTACGGCGTGCTGCGTCTCTTAGAAACAAGTCGACGATATGTTTCGAGTTGTTTTTCGCCCGATCCATAACTCCGCGTGAAATACCACAAATATTTTTATGTGCATCGTTAAGGACTACTGCTTAAGTTGGTTTGCAAAGCAACTTTTCTCTACTAGAAGTGCCTCCTCATAATACCAGCAGAAAAAAAACTTCGTGAGCGCAGAAAACGCACTGTTTTGTGCTTTACGAAAAACCTCTTACGAAATGGCGCGAAGTTGATTGCACAGCTACCACATAGTTTATTCATGGTTACTAGCGTCTATGGTTTTGTGCAAACCAATATTTGACACCTAGACATAAAAAACAATGTTGGTTATCAGAAACGTGTCTTAGTGTTTCCTCTGTTTGCAGTACAGCTTTCCGTTGCATTGAACTGACACCGTCGAAGCCGGTAAGATTTCAGCCTAAATCCAGCAGTTTTGCACGTGTCTGCGCAGGCACAACTTCGCCGCTGATTGCGCTAGAGAGCTGTCCAAACCCTCAAAAGACTCGACAAGTCTTCGAGTCTGCTATGTAACAAAAATTTTGGGGTTTTGGATTTTTTGTGAGTGACGTCATAAGTGGAGTAGTTTTAGGCCCACATCATCTGGCCCTAGGCCCACACCGCTAAATTGTAGTATTTCACTCAAGTTTTTATTGGAAACTAGGTTAAAATCCGAGTCTTTTGATACTTGGGATGACTTGCTTGGGTTTCGGGTTCAAAAAGTCATGACCAAAAATCAACAAACTAAGTAATTAATCCAATGTATAATTATTTTGTTGTTTTTATACCATAACGTTTGAACCAGAAACGCTGGAAAATCGATCAAAAAGACTCTTATTCTAGCCTAGTTTCCAATGAAAACTTGAGCGAAATGCTTTCGTCTAACGCTTGGGCCCTAGGCCAGGTAAAATGAGCCAAACTGGCCAAAAACTACCTCACTTATGCCGTCACTCACAAAAAACGAAACCCAAAACCTAAAAAATTTTTTTCATTGTAGACTTGAAGACTTGCCGAGTCTTTTGAGGGCTTGAACAGCTCTAGCGCAATCGGCTGGTGGGCTATGTCGTTGTTAAGACACATGAAATATGCTTGATTTTAGGCTGATTTCAAAGTACGATATATTCGTATGCCGGCAGCGAACGTGGAGTCGAACTAAAGATTGCATAAAGGTTTACCTGGTGTGTTTAATCCAACAACCTTGTTGCCTCGTTCTCCTCCATTGCCGTCACGTCCTCCGTGTCCAACATTGGTGGCTGTCAGTGACGCATCTTTGCCGTTCTCTGCCTTGTTTCCATCTGTTGACTGCGAACGAAAAAGGGCACGTATGTTATATTGATTATAGTAGTAGATTAAGCTTTTCCTCTTTTTAAGAGCGATGTGAACATTCCCCCTCGTATGTTTCAACGCAATTCCAGACAATAGTTTTTTACTTTATGGGCAAAGGTTGCAACAAAACGTTTTCCGCACATGCATGGCATCATCGAACTACGCGACATAAATTATGTCAAAGCTGAGTTACATCCATAGTTTCACTCCTGTATCGGATCGAGCAAACCTTCCCAGCTTGTCAAATTAATCGCTTATGAAAGCTTTGCGTAACCAGAATGCAGCATTCCTTGTCACTTCTTGTTAGACATTTTGTAGTAATGAGCAGTTGGTGCTTTACCTGCCACGTTGTGAGTATTTGGCCACGCGAGGAAAGTTACAGTCTTACCGAATAAGCGGCGTTGTATCCGGTGGAACTGCCTCCCGCACCAGATATGATCAGAGGGACTTCGGTGTAGATTTGAACCATTTTGATAACGAAACTGCCTCCTGATCCTCCGCTGCGCAAACCTTTCTGTCCGACCAGAATCTGCCAACGAAGAGGTAGGTATTCTAGTGAGTGGCTTCGGAACAAGTTCTTTTTAGCAGGTTTTGTTGATGCGCCATTCACATTGCAGTTTGTAGCCAAACTACATGGCTACCAATTTATGCTCCACGACAGGCAGCATGAACAGCAAGCGTATGGCGTTTTAAGACAACATGAAAATTACTGTCTGGAGGCGAAAGTACAATATTTACCCTCATCTGAGTCCCTCCAGCGAGCTTGAACTCCGCAGTTGTTGTTATGCCTCTTCCAGCTAGCTTTGGGCTGACAGTGTGACTGCCGCCAGGTGCACTTACAGTTACTCTGTACCTGCCGTTTTTCGGCACTCTCCACAACTGCATACCTTCAGACACGCGTACATAAACGTTGCTGCCTGTATAGGATGCATTGCACAACTGTTCCGTAGGACCCTTTCGCCCTGGTTTTTGTCCGCAGTCTGTGAATATGTAAAGGTTGGGATTAGCTGGCCGAACCCCGGAGCCTGCGGTGGTTGTCGAGGTATTGCTTCCTGTCTGGAGATTGCAGTGTACCATCTGCGCCATAGCCGGTCCTTTTGAGCCGTCTGGATCGACCAGGTATGTTCCCGTTGCTTCTACACCGGCAGCAGCGAGGGCGTCACACGAAGGAACTGATGTGTTGATACTCCATTTGCACCGGAGTGGACCAAGAGTAAACTTTCCTTTTTCACCTGATTCATCGTCGACGTCCCCGAAGTTGAGCTGCGTAACCGGCAACGAATCCTTGTCCTTCAATTTTCCTGGTCAAAGAGAGTGTAATCAGTTGTGATTGTTACGCTTATAATCTGAACACGATCTGTTGTACAACTTGCTTTCGTTCAGATTTTAAGCGAAATTTCAGCTGTCTTGTATAAATTGTAGCAAACTAGCCAATGAGAAAGCAGTCAACGCACAGTTTCCTCTGCTTCATCACTGTGAGTACCTCACGTAAACAAGGAAAATGGCTCTTATTTCTGCAGTTGCTGATATAATATTACGTTAAGTATCGTTGAACAACCGGTGCATAAAATGTTTCAGTTTTACAAATATATCCAGTTCATTCACGGCCAAAAGTCTGGGATTTCATGCAATGAAAACCAATGAGCGTTAAATTCAACGAAAATGATATTGGTAGGCCGAAAACAATATTTCTGGATTAGGCACACAAAGAAATACTTATACTGTATGAAATTTTTTTTTGAATCGTTTTAACGTTGTTAAGTGAATCTTCATATAAAGTTTGTTTTCCCGGACTTCTATTAAAAGTGTCTCTGCAAGGACTTAATGCAAAACGACAAAAGAGATCGTGCTCTGGATTCAGTGGATTCAGAGGTCGATAACCTTTCGTTAACTGTGTGCCGACATAGGTTTCAAATCATTCGGTGTGCCAACAAGTTGTCGTTTGTTATTGCAAGTCAAGGCCAATATACCTTCTGTGTGAATCACAACAAAATTGATATGTTACTTGGCGCTTGTGGGTGCCATTGGAAATTGCATGGCATGCCAAGTGTGGCATGCGTGTTTTAGGTTGCAGACCTCTGCTTATGGGGAAATATCCAAGTGCCCTTACTGCTCAGCGAATAGAACATGCTAATGTTTCGAAAGTGCGCCATATATCAAGTTTTATGTGATATTGATGTAATTATTTCGTTTTTGGAATATTCCCAAAAAACGGACGATGTGTCGGTTGGGTGCCACGTTTTCCCCTGTTTTTGAGACACTGAAAGAACTCATTGCGAGATTAGCTTCTGTGAACGGGGCTGAATTCTGGTGTACGTGTTTGAAACATAACATCCCTAATGAAATCATGAAATGTTATTCATTAAGCAAATCAGGAAAAATGCATGCTGCAATGGGTGCTACCATATCGTGAAGCCTACCACTTTTGATGTACTTGGAAGTTGAGATATAAAGTTTTGGCTTTGGATTAGGGTTCAGAGTTAGAGCTTAGGGTTAAGATTGGGGTTTAGGATAACGGTTTAGGGTTTAGCGTTAAATTGAAACTGACCAATGAGGTCACGCGGCATGTTTGAATGTTGAATGACCTCAGGCTGTACTGGGTAGGCGACATATGGCTGTAGACCTCACGCTGTAGTGGCACCCTGCAACGTACATTGCAAAGAGTTAACGTTTGATACACTGCTAAAGTCGGGCGGTGTCGTTATGCCCTGTAACGTGATGGTCTACGGCAACAAGGCGTTTGTTAATTGCTTATCGGTGAGGATATTCTCTAGCAACACGTTAGACGGAGTTCGTTTGACTGAGCGCATAATTTGCTACGGGAACATTTGTATTTTCAGTCTATTCTTGTACGGACTTTAAGGTTCAAAGAAGCGTTTGCGTGTGTTTTCACAATACCCTGGCTACGTTTTGATTAGTTTGGATTGGTCTGTCGTATACCGTCGATAAAAGAACCAATACCAGCAAACGCAGTTCTGCTGCGATGCTTGAGTGTTGACGAACATCGGCCACGGTTGTTCGAAAGTCTGGAACGTGCTCGTTTTGGCAGAGATGCAGCATTTTCACCCTTAATTACATCTACGTCTAGTAGTGTGCGTAAGGTTCGCTTAATCGCTATGTCAAAACAATTGTAGTGTGCATGTTCTGCACTGGCGTACTGTTTTAGTGCAAAAAGGAACTTCGCTTACCTTCATCCGAAAGCCATTCCTCAGTGTCGGCGTCACAGTTGCAGACTTCGCTTTTGTCTGCGCACGTTCCTGTCATTCCACAAGCGCACTTGTTCGATCCGGGTGATGCTCCTCCCCAGTAATGCATCTTCGTCTTGTTGCGGGACACCCACCAGGCTGTGCCTGTAAATACAACGATATGTTACGTCCCTCGTCCGTTTAAGCAAATGCTTTCACTACGAAAAGAAACCGGGAATAGAATATTGTAATGGTCAATTCGCGCCAGTCGAAATAAGTTTCAGTGTTTTTGTGGTAAAGAAAAACACTGAAAACAAACTTGTAATAAAGTAAAAATACGGTAAATGACAAAATCGTGAATACTGTACTAAGATACGACTTGGTTTTGAATTAAATGTTGAAGATTAAAGTAACTCGGAATATCTCAGTCAGCCTTTCGATCAGAAGACTTGTTTGGGAGCAGCAGAGGTTTACACTACAACTGAATTCTGTTTTGAATTATTGGGTGTTTAAAAGGGGAGAGGTTACGCTTATCAAGGAATGTGTTCAACTAGAGCAGGGGTGGGCAATTAATTTGTCTCGGGAGCCACTCGGAGAAGGCCGCGTTTAGCTGAGAGCCATACCTCCTTATTGAAATAGAAGCAAACCAGGGTTGAAAAAAAAAACGTTTTTTTCAAAAAAAAAAAANAACCCAAATGAGTTTTCTTGTTTTATTTGTTTTTTGTAAAAAGAAACAAGATTGTGTTCTCTTTTTGAGGAAAACGGAAAAAAAACATTCTGAATTGGTTTTATTTCATCATGCAATATCACCATTTTCATAATCACACAACACACCTATTATGGCATTCAAAATTGAGGGTAAAGAAATGTATGCCATCTTTGATTTCGCAAAGTGTTGTTGGTCAATTCACTCCAAAGTGGCAAGGCTGGACTAGAGTGCTTTCGAATTTCTCTTGATTTCAATACTTAAACAGCGCAATTGTTTATCTTTGCAAGCATACACTTTTAGTTCTGCAAGTGGGAGATAGGTTATTTAAAGTGCTTACTGTATCTTACAATTTAATGACTGACTTCTGCTTTTAAGACATTTTTGATGGCCTCAATCTGTCTAGCGCGTTTCATGCTTGTTCATGATCACTTACCTCCTTTGAGCAGTTTCGAATCGTAGCACTTGTACTGGATCGATTGTTCGCACGCGATCGATACATCCACCAACTTGGCAATTTGATCCACTGCTACACCCCTGTAGTCGATAGTCCTAGTAAAGCATCCGGCGCTCTCGCATCCGTTCACTGGTGTGTTGTCCTGACGTGAAAGACAGGAGGTTCAGTTTTCATTTCATCGGTTTTGTAACGGCTTGTCTTGACCTACTTCTTCTTCAAGCTCGAGCTACTGCTAATTTTCCACCCATTTTTAATTAAAAAAGATACCTGTCAAAACAATTGTGTGTTTACCATTTCAGATGTAGCAATAAAAGCAAGTTAAAGATTGATGCAGGGACAAGGATTAGCAGTTGTGCTGCTTGCAAAAACTGTCCTTAAAATATCTTGCGGCTCTTCAACATCAGAAGGCAAAGGGTAGTGAACGTTTTCAAGGATGTGAAGATACAATTAACAAAGCCAAGTTATCCGCTGTTTTGCTCGTTAACGCATGCATTCTCAGCAGAGCTGCAACTCCACCCAACGTGTTTTGCTCTAATGACAGCCATGCTTCTCTGATTGATAACAAAGAAAAGTATAACTTCTTGCGAATGCTTATGATGCGGTGAAGTGCGTTGATGTTTTCCCAAATCCTTATTTCATAATGATAAGCACGTATCATTGATCTATCGTTGGTAATTTTCTATGCGAAGCTAAAGCTCAACAAACTTCTTACTGGTAAGACTAAGAACATTGGTTGATATCGCTCTATGAGTACAGAGCTTTAATTAAAAAAATTGTTTTGTTTTTGCTGTGCGGTTGGTGAATTGCTCTGCTTTCAAACATTTAAAAGTTTGAAAAGAAGACAAGCATCAATCAAAACTCCTTCACATTCTTACTCTGTGAATGTGTCGAATGACCGTAATTCCAGTGCTTGGGTCGCTATCCATGTCACAGTAGACTTGAAATGGCTCGACTCCACCTTCTCCGTCGGGATCGATCATCGCCTCACCGGATGTGGTGTAACCCCACTCTTTGATAACCGCGCAAGACGGCAGATGTTTGTTGACTACAGAGCAGTTTGTCCGTTGCTGTGAAAAATTTTTTACGGTTGCATTTCTTTTGTTTAAAAAATTTAATACAGCAAGACTAGGGCCAATTTGCTAGCCGCCACACAACAGTCACTCAGCAACTCACTTATAAAAGCAGTGAGTAACTTTCAGGTTATTTTGTTTGTTGATTTTGGTAAGCATGGAAATATAAGATATATGTACAAAGGTTTGATTCTGACCGTCTTTCAAAACGACTTGATCTAAGTTAGACTTTCAGCTGTCTATACAACTGTATTGCGTCCTTGCGATACTAATTAGTATGCTGTAATTTTTTCTGAAAATTACTTTCTTCGAGTTCTACACCGCACACTTATTGAAAGCAGTAACAATATAAAAGTTTAAATAGGGCTGTTGGAAAAATTCGCACAATGCTGACCTCGAGCGACAGATCGATTTTGGTCAAAAATACGCAAAACCTTGAAACAGTATTTTATCAAAATGGATAATTTAAGAAAAATGGTTTATTCGCAAAAAGGTTCGACATGTGATTCGCAAATTGTTGGAAGACTAGAATCGAAGTTAATTTTTTTCCAAAATCAGCTCTGCAAAGTTGTCGATCTTATTTTGCGATACCCTGTAGCTGCGCTGTCGTCCACCTTGTGTTGTTTTTTTAGCCACCTGACTTACACCGAAACCATAAGAGAGCTTTGGCAGAGGTTAAAATGTTATACAAATACTGATAATGTTCATTTCAGATTTTATGCGCAATAAATGCGCACTACTTGATCGTTTCGGATTTCACAGAAACAGCCCGTAGGTAAAGCGAAATAGGAAACCTTTTTGAAACATTGGTATGGACTACTGCTGTTTCTCATCCCTTTATTGTATTTTCCAGTTCGAACACCATCACTGACTTTGTTCGCTTGGACCTTTACTTGTGCTTTGTGGCTTGGCCCAAACCGGTATCCTCACCTGCAGTTCATCGTTCTTTTTTCTAAGTTTGCTGTTGTCTGCTCGAAGCTGTCGAAGCTGTTGATTGACATTCTTCAGATTTGGTTTGCAACTTTTCGAATCTTCCAGTTCGTCTGATGCGCTGAGAAGATCTCTGGTGCAGTTTGCTTTTCTGCAAAACACTGGGATTATATTTCTGATTTTCAATGTTCATCAAGCTTTCCGGAGCAAACGGGTTGCTTCCCTTTGCTTTTTTCGCTGACCGGTCAATAGTTGGCGTCATTCTCAGGTGACCGTAGCTTTTACTTTAAAAATGGGTTTGGCATGTAACATTTTGTGTGGAAATCTTCATTCCAGTGACCGTAAAGTTTGGGTTAGATCGGTTAAAACTAACAGAAGGCAGTGCTTTGGGTTCTTCCTCTTGTATGTTCGTAAACTTGAACCGCGACTTGCTTTATCGATATATGTTCTCAAGTCGCTTTTAGATAGAGCAGCATACTTCGTCAGCTGTTTTAGCAGTTGCGTGTACTGAAGCTACGACGGTTTACCTACTCTTCTATCAGTCTGTCTTTGGTTGCGACTAGAGCGTCGTATTCCGCTTGTTTCTTGTTCATCTTGTCTTGCGTCAGTCGAACTCTTTCTTCTAACTTGCCAATTGTCCTGGTGTTTTTTTCATTTTGCTGGATGTTGCGCAAGTCCTTGTCAGTTTCGTTTTGCCGCCTGGTGAGATCTGGAAAGTCATTCGACAAAAGGCAGTTGAACAACGTATTCGAAGTGCGAATAGTTGTTCATAGTATGATATTTATCTTACAAAAATATGTAATTCATGATTACTACGGTAACTCACTGTCGTTAGATACGGTGAACAGATAAATATCTGACAGATTTCACTGTAGCATTGTGTAATGTCTCCTGAACACAACGCATGAGGCTATGCAAACTAGTGATAAATTGAATTCAAATCCTTATGTAAGCGATTCCTGTTGTGCATTCACCGTGCTCCCCTGTGGGTCGTATTGATATATGATTGTCGAACATGTGAACACCGCAGAACATCACACGTCTACACCTTTTTTGTTCATCAAAAGCATGAAGATTTAGAAATTCAACTATAAAAGAAGTGCTGTGAAATGTTTTGCCACAGCCAGATGCCAAAGTGTGCGTCGTTGCCTCAATTTTCTTGCCCAATCTGTTACAAATTAAACTGTTAACCCGGTACCTCAATGACTGGCTTCGATAAACGGTTGTACTCTGGCCAGCGTCGATTTGCGGTGGCATGCGCATCACCTCAGGCTAAACTTGTTCGACGGGACAATTTTCTAGTCGATGACGTTCCAGCATGTGACTAATGCGCGAGGTCGGTTCTGCTACTTTGTACCTACAATCGCAGTGCTGAGACAAACAAGTTGTTCGGTTTTGTATTTAACCGTGGCACATCTCATACATTCTGTAATCACTGCACAGCGACGAATAGAGTTTGTCGTTTTGTGGCCATAGGAGACGTGTAATAGGCGCTTGATCATGATTTAGCCAATGCATGAAACGAAAGCCGTATACGTTGTTATTTTTATTAATTTCCTAAATGGGATGTAGCACACGCAAGTTTATTTCCAGCACTGATTCCCAAGTGACAGATGACATGGCGGTTGGGATAGGGTTGCCAAATTCTGTTGAGAGCAGCAGATCATGCTACGCTCTACAATAGATGTAATGTATTGCGTTTTAGCATTAAAACAAAATACTGCAAACAGCAATTAATTTTCTGTTATTCCCATTCCCAAGAAAAATTGTTTCATGGATGCTGGAATGTATTGCTTGCTTTGAAAGAGCAAAGTACAAGAAGGTTGGGACACGCAGGTCCAAACCGTTCTCTTATCGGTATGAAAAGTTGCAAGGGTTTAGTTACACATCGATGTTTTGTCCATGCCATTAAGAAATTTGATGCAAAAAGTTGTGCTGATAGCGAATCAGCTACCCTGACTGTCTGATAAACAAGGTGTGCATTTCCTAAGCTGGCGACAAGAGATCGATTGATTCCTGATTTTGTCACGTTCTGGTCGATTTCTGCACGATGTGTTGCGAATGGAACATGGTGTTGAAAAAGTGAGAAACACGTGCCTGGTGAACTGCGAAAACCGCAGGATTTCACAGAACTAAAAGGCATTTCTTGTTGCCAGTTAAGACCAACATGGCAACAAGTACTGTATTTGGTATTGTTTTCATAACTTGGCTATCTACAGCACACACCGTTTTTACCTATGAGTAAAAAATTCAATTTCATACCCGCGTATCCTCTTAGGAGGGTCACGGAGGTAGCAGCCCAGGACCTGAACTACCTCACGGTTTTCAGCAAACTCAGATACTTCTGCTGGCTCCACACCACGAGAGGTCCAAGCAAGGTCCGGAGATGTGATGTGATCGCGCCACCTGGTACTTGGTCGACCTCTGGGCCGATTTCCCGTGGTTGCAGCCAGCAGGACTTGCCTCGCCCATCTTTCCTGGGGAATTATGGCCACATGGCCGAAGTATCGTAGCTGAGATCTCTCAGTTCGGAGAAGTGGCTCGACATTCAGGATTGTACGAAGTTCACAGCTGCACACTTTGCTGCTAAGTGTCACGCCGTGTTAACTCTTCGCAAAAATCCCATCTCTGCCATTTGGAGCTGATGTAGCCCTCTTTCAGTCATTACCAACATTCACGACCACAGGTGAGTATCGGAACAAATACTGATTTAAAAACTGACAGTTTTGCGATGTTTAAAAGCTCCCTTTCTGTGAGCACAGAGCGATAAAGCTTACATAGAACCGCGTTTATTTTACCAATCCATATATCAATCTCTTTGTTCCGCCTTCCATCACTCGCGAATACCACCCCGAGGTATTTGAACTTATCCACCTGCTGCAGTGTATTTCTGCTTACTTGCAGTGCGCACAGATTTGGGTTTCTGGAGAAACATAATACCTCAGTGTTTTGGTGCTAATTTTAACCCCCCCCCTTGTCGCACAACACTGAAAACCGATCAGGTGCATGCCGAAGACCCGGTGTAGAAAATGCAACCAGTACCAAATCGTCCGCAACAAGCAAACGGCTGAGCATGCAGGTTCTAACAGTGGCACCCTCGTCGACACGGCTGTGGCTGTCTTATCGGCATCAAATTCATATAGACTATGAAGAGGAATGGTGACAGCACACACAATGAAAATTTATTACGCAAAGGAAGAAGAAAGGGTTGTTGAGAGTTTGATAAAAAGCAGCTCCTGATACACGCGAATCAACAAATGAACAGCATGTGTGCATTGTCCTATAATTTTACCCGGTATAATCGGTGTGTCCTAATGATCCATCCCCCTTTTCTCTTTTTGTGTTATCTGTATCCTGCTTGATTATGGAAAAGTTGGTTGAAGATGAAAACTTGTAGCTGAAGAGTTTTTCTAATAAGTTTAACTAAGTTTCCCGCCGTCGCTTAATTCTTGTCTTTATCCTCAGGAGATCGCTGAAAACTGTGCACTGTAGATATGCAAATGTGGAGAGCATATCATTGTTATAGCTGCGCGTATCATCACCGTGCTTGCGTTAGCCTACGGCGAAGTGGTGTCGTTCAGAACGTCACAATCAAATGCGCCGTAAAGCGGCATAATCTCTAACCGCTGGTATCAATACTGCTTTCGTGTGACTGCATTCGCAAATCGCTTGCTTCATAACGCGTGGTTGCGGCTGGGTCGTCTTCCGCAGTTTTTGTTTATTTTTTCTTCTTGCCTCCTTGATTTGCCTTTTCCGAATTGGTTCAAAGCAGTTTATTTTCCACAAAGCCTTGATGATGCCCTTCAGGGCGTGGACGGGCAAGTAACACTGAAAACTGAACTTTTTAACATTGGAACTTGGATCTTTGCGCGAATTCGAAATTTTACTTTAAGAATTTTGTGCGACCTACAACCGGTAAATTTCTTTTCAAACTGCTTTTAGTAAAGAGCGCAGGCATTTTGCAAATAACAATCGGCCTATCGCTTGCATTGGAGCCTTTTCGTTTGCACAGAAGTGGCTTGTTGTTTGGAAAGAAGTATGAGTTCGTGCTCAATCCTGGTGTAAGACCAGTAACGCTTGAAGGACATGTGAAAAACGAGGTCGACTATCGTTGAATGAAACACCAATCATTATACAAACAATTACCGCTTGCAAGAAAATCGCAATAATATGTGTCACTCTCAGCAGCTTTAAGTATGGGAATAGAGAAGATGAAACAGCACAATTTGCGTGAAGAAAAAGTAGCGTGTTTTGGAATAAACTGAATTCATAATATTTTTCACTGTTTCCGTCCGCATATTTTGAGAAATGCCTATAAAGTTGATATATACTCCACAGAAAAAAGAGTGATACACCGCGATGAAACTATCCTTTGTACATTCGTTTTTTTCTCTTCACTTTTGTTTATTGATATCGTTTGTTGTTGTTTGGTTGGTTAAGACGTGTTATATATCGGAAAATTTTGTCATGGTGGAATCCCCACTACTTCGGCTGCATTTGCAGGCTTCAGCCAATAGCATCCTTCCACAATACATGACTCAGTTCATTAAATCGTACAATGAACCATACTTAACTCTCGTTTTGAATTGGTTAACAACCTTTATGACCGATATTTGGTGATTTGAAGAATGTCAATTTCAAACTATCATTTCGTTGCTGTTGCTTGCAGTTCGCGTTTCGAGGGTAGATTTTTGTAAAGCTTTTCGTGGTTGATCTGTAGGTAGTTGCAGAGATTTCCATTCCGTCTCTGCTGAACCCGAATTAGAGGACTTCTTGCTCTATTTTTTAATTCTGTTTCAAAAATCTGCGGTCTTGTGTAATTGTTTAAAATAATTTACGATGAATTGGTAAAGTTGATGAAAAGTACGACTTTATCTTAGGCTACCGTGACATAAAAATAAACATTCATTGATTGTGATAGTGTAGGTAATCGCTGTACGTGTTCATATAGTCCCGTGTAACGTCAACATTTTTAGCTTGTTCAGATTTTGGTGGTGAGAACGATTGTAAGTTACTTTAAAAAAAAAACTATGGTCTGAAACCGAAAGCTTTGCTTGTAGTCACAGTCGCTTTTAGTAACTAGCTATGCTTATAAACGTATTTGATGAGGCTAATTTTGTGGTGCTCGGTGTCTTGAAATTTCGAACCTCTGATGCAGAAAACAAGTAGATAATGCACAATATCAAGCTGAAGTGAAAACCCTTTGGGTTAGGACCTAATGTTCTCCCTTACGTTCTCTGCTCAACGTACACCCGAACTAAATCGGTATCGATTTTGAAAGCGTAAGCACTCTCCCGTCACACGATGTTTTGCGTTGTTTTTTTTGCAGGTTGAACCGTGGTGAGACCATATCTATAACTATGATGGGGCTATTTACTCAATTACTAAACACACATTAGTATGAAAAGAATGCCCTGTATTGAGTAAAACAAGAAAGTTTTAGTTTTGTGATGTCCGCATTGTATAAGTGGAAGAACTATAGATTTTTCTGTGACAGCGTTGCGTTTCCTCGCTTCCTTTGCAGGAACATTGCACGAAAACGGGCTCTCCCTGAAACCGGTCATTTCGAGACTACTCTGCTGATTGCTTTGTCGCACAATGAATTGTCATGACAGCGCAACTAAAACAAACAGAACCCGCACAATAATCGTTTGCGTCTGTGACCACCGTGCAGGTTTCGTAGATAATGTACATTATAATCAGCTAACCTCGAACAGCTGCTTGTAGCGTTCGGAGTTGGTCTTCCAGTCCACGACATTGATCGCCGCCTTCCTTCTTTGGTACGATGAAGCTGAATGATAAGGAGGCATGTTGCGTTAGTTGCTCGTGCAGTTTATTTTTATCCTTCATATGAGCACTACAGCAGTGCATGCGTGTGTATGATGAAACTTATCCTATGAATCACCACTTGNCGCTCTAGCAGTACTCGAGTAAAATAACGACATTGAAAGCTTTCTTATGCTGTTTTATGCATTGCATTGGTAAATACCTGTATATGCATTGGTTATCTTGAGTGTATCGGTTCAAGTAGCTTGCGCACTGTGCTTGGGGTGCCGTCGTGGTGCTTTGACCGTGAACTGGAAGTAAACACACCGCGAGACAACAGCATAATAGCAGTGCACTGGAGTCCGACCTTCTGTTCCCCTTGTATTTCATTGCATCGAAAGAAGGGTGGGTGCTTCAATCAGGAGATCAGAATACCTATGTTACGGCGTACTTAACAAGGAAATCTTTTCTTTCCCCTTCAATTGAAAAACCCTTGGGCTAAATAGACACGTAAGCTATGTGTAGCTCGTTGTCACAACTGGTATTGTCGTCATGCAATACTTATCTGCAAAATAAAGTAGTTTTATTGAAAGCAACACTTCCTTGTTGATGCGAATGGATCTATGGCTTGCGTTTACTTCTCAACATGGTAGAACATTTATTGTTCTGCCAGCAGCGAGTGTATCAGATCTGTCAGTATTTATTTTTTATTAGCTTTTACACAACAAACAGAGTCAATTTCAGTGATTTTTTTAAATATCGCTGATCTCTCTGTCCTATTTGAAAGACACGGAAAAACCTTGTCAGCCCATTTCTCTATGAGGGGAAGTGTGCTGAACCATGGTCGTCGGTTTTGTACTCGCAGTCAACATAGCGCTTTGCTGTTACGCTCATCATTCGCATACGAGAATTCACGTTGCTGGTTATTTCAATCCAAGTCATATTTTCAAACGACATCAACCGAAAGAATTGCCAACGACCGACATTCCGTAGCAGTTTTCCGAGTGGTAACCCAAAAGTAGCGTGAACTCGCCAGCAAAAGTCGGTCTGGCGTTCCAAAGCCCAATTGATTGTTGCATGTTCGCATTCAGATAGGCAACAAAAATTACTCAAAATCGTTATCTTTTCAACAACGCCGCTTCAAACGCTCTAGATTTTAAAATTAAGCGTTTTGTTTCCCAGATCTGATGTTAGAAACAGTTGCTCGTTTCAATTCGCTCTGCGCTTGCTTTTTCACTTTCTTCGTGCGCCTGCTACCCGAGTCGTCTAGGGAAAGCTTATCTTGAAGAACTGTTTGTTGTCTTTTACGGCAACCTGACATTAAATCCTGAAGGCTCGTTATCACTGAGACATAAATACCAGAGACAGATGATTATGAACACGCTCTTTCGTGCGGACATTGGTTTTAATCTTATCTAACCTAAAACCTTATTGCGACAAGTTTTCTCTCGATCATATCTTTCGTTTAAAAACATGTCCTTATACCGTTCGAAACGTGCCTGCCAATGTGTTTCGTTTTGAAAGTTCCCAGCAAAGCATTTTAAGCAAGTAGGTTGTCTTAATCTCCCGCTGACAAAGACGTAAATTCCTTTTAGTGACTGGAGGGTATGAGCTTAAGGTTTGCGCAATATCTTCAGTCGCCTTCGAACTCATTTGTGTTTCAGCGCTCATAACGGCTCAAGCGTTTTTGCTTCGCATAGTTGCATCTTCACATGCTACTGTCATTTTCATTTAAGGGTTTGTGCATGTACACATCACACACCCCTTGTGAAGTTGAGACCTACTCATCAAAATGCCCTTCAACAGAGGGTTGCCTGCACTGAACGGACAAATGGTATGCGTTGCGTACATGCGCTTTTTATACAAGGTTAAGTTCCAAAATCTTATTATATTCCAGCTGCGATCATCGACCGTCCACTGTTCGTTATGAAATGCAGTTATAAGATTGTGGCTAGATTATACATAGAGCAAACTGGTAAGTTAGCTATCTCGAAACGGCTTTCCCTGTTTCGAGTTACCACTACTATTGCGGTCTCTGTTGTTGCCATATCACGATGGCTGTGTTTTTTTGACTGTATCAGTTCTGGAAACACCTAACATTGTTTTGTTGAGCGCAGCAAGTGCTTTCCAATGCGCAGGCCGAACGTGAGGGTACCTCGAATGCTTGTCTTCACGCCCCTCACTTTTCAAAAAATAGCTGTATTTTCCTTGTAAAAACTTGACGACTGTTGCAAGACTTAACTTCACTGCTTACTCGTTACTACTGCGCTGACTAAACCAAATGATCTTTTGTAGACTATCAAGCCCCGCGGGTAGCCTGTCTCCTACTGTTAAAGTTGTTTGACCAGTTCGACACATGAGGTAACAGACCAAGCTCAGCCTCAGACTGCCAACGCATTATACGTCGTCAGCGGGAGAATTGCGTCGTGTTGGCAACCTCTAAATCAGTGATTCTTAACTTTTTTACGGGTACTGAAACCCACATGTTTCATTGGTGCATTAACTGAACTCTCCGCAGTTGCCATCTTAAATTATGATATATTTAAAATATAGGTATATATTTTATTAACACACAAAGTGAACTGTGCATCGGACTTAAGCCGAACCCCAAGACTAGTAGTTCACCAAACACCTTGGGGTTGGATCGAATCCATGTTAAGAATCACTGCTCTTAATCACATATCGTTAAGTCGTTTGTTTTTACAGCCAACATGTTCTGCCACAGAGCTGTGGCAATAACAAGTGTCATGCATTCGCAAACACAATTATTTTTTAGCAACTTTAAAAGTGTAAGCTTTTTCTCTGGAGATCGATGTGTCCGATTGCAGTTCCGCGCGTTTCGATGTGTGACGCAGCCGCGTGCTTTGCGGTTGGTCAGTTTGATCCATGGAAAAGATTCAAATTTTATCGTGTTGAACTTTTTTTGTTACAACAGTTAGTTTTACATTTTTTGGCAACAGCAGCTGGTTTTAAATAGAGTAAGTTATGTTTTTGAGACACTGCTGACTGCGATTTTCAATCAATCTGACCTTAATTGTCCGCCATTTTATTGAATTCTGTTGATTCTTTGACTGATATAATACCCTTTTACTGATTTAAGATATAAGAACCCAAAACTCTGTTGTAGTTTTATGGGCTCTTACTCATCTGTAATCGTACTCTTAAGCAGTAGTACGATACAGACAAACTATTTTTGGTGGCACAGATAAACTACACTGGCCTGTCGTTTTTAATTACAGAAACACCCCGCAATGCGTAGCGTACGTATTTCACAGTGGGTAGTGATAGGCTGGCGTTTGCAACGTGACAGGAGACCCTGTCAGCGCCAAAAGATGAGAATCGTCTTAATGTGCGGGGCTAAAAGGCTTCGATGTATAAATTGTCGTAGCCTTGTCACGTTTTTTCTTAACTATACGTGTGTACGTCGAGCTCATTGCTGAAGCATGTTCCATGACCGTTATTCAATATCGTAGTCACTTGTTTCTAAACTCACCAAGCTTGGGATGTCGACGAGATAGGCAGTAATTAACTTCTGCCGTTACATCGATTTCAAAGTTGTTCGTCGTCGCGTTCACCTCGTATTTGTTTTAAAAAAAATAAATAGGATTTTGACGTTTCACTCGGCGTTCAGGTGTGTTAGACGTTATAATTGTAAGCATAACGTCATTCGATACCTTGAAGCATTTTACGTGTTTATAGAGCAAATCCTATCCTTGTACTGCTAATGCGAGAGACTGCGAATTTACTGTTGATTTCAACGATGGATTCAGGCTGGTGGATGTCTCAAGTCAGGTACATCGTTTTGTTCTCTGAATTGAAATTAAATCGCTCAATATTTCATCTTGCCCAGCCACTGTTCGGTAAAATGTGTACCGAACAATGACTGGGCAAGGTGAAATATTGAGTGATTTTTTAGAGCAAGCCATTGTTCGGTGAAATTTTGTGTACCATCCATTTCTTGTGTTTGAACAACCATTTCATTTGTGAACCCAAAGCACAGTTTTGGGACTTCGATATATTAAAACGCTGTTTCAGGTATTTCGTGTATTTCTTGTCAATAATATGACTAGAAACTAAAGATCATTTTAAAGTTGGTGGAATTAATTTGATGAATAGTTTTTTAAGTTCTTCCATAGAGTCACCCCAGGAAAAATGTTGCTTCTGACGTCCTATTTTTCGACTCCACTGATTTAAATAATATTGACGTGGTCCCAGTGTCCAAACTCTGTAGACCAGGAATCCGTCTCAGCGAAACATGAGGGCCAATATTTGCAGTGACCTGGAACCTGAAGAGCCAACGCGAGAGACGGAATAAACATCTCTGAAAACATAGAAACACTGTTCGAGCCGCAACATAACAAAATAATATTTATGAAGTATTTGATAAAGTTTACACAACGCTGTGTGAATACTTACGGTATCGTAATTGAAAACAAAAAAGTCAACGTGTGGACTGTAGTCACCTGTATTCGCCAGCATTAGAGTAGTAAAGAAACATTTATCTGTCTTCAAGTAAAACAAAAAGTGTTCATTTGAGTGTACAGTCCCAAGCGTAATTTCCAAGGCAGCAAACATGTAGCTTAGAGAATCTATCGCGAAGAATAAAATAAACCTGACGAATGCTACAACAACATCCTTAGCGAAATTGCAGTAATTTTCTGTACCATGAGACCCCGACTCAGTATTGTGGGAAGGCCAACTCAACATGAAAATCTTCCGGTATAATGTTAATGTCAAAAGTCATTGGCAGCAAACACAACATGAATTCCACTTTCAGTGATACAAGCTCTTGGATTCGACAAACAAACTCGTTACGCGAAGTTTAAAATGCATCAAAGTATACTCGTAAAGAATGTGGCCCGGCTTCTATCCAAGCGTGTGAAGCAGCTAACAGAGATGACTTTTCATGTAAAACATCATATCCACAATTTTTAGTTTTTTCTTTTCTTACGTGGCTATCACAACGCATCCTTCAAAAGTGGAAATGTATTGGATCGGTGATGTCCAAAAACCACTATGCCATGCATATATAATTAGCTGTTTTCGAGCACAACCAATGTTACAAAGATCACATCCAGTACAGACGCCTTGGTAAAACTTCAACCTTATCATTTTAATGTGGCGCCACAAAAAGTTCGATCTTGGAGTTTCAATGGAAATACGTCGAAAATCACGGATATACACGGATTACAACCACAGCGTCGAAAATGTGAGAAAAATCAAAACATAACATACGGGATCTGATTTCTTATTAAGTGGAACAAGACAAGAATTTTGAAGTTGAAGGCCCCTGCTGTAGACTGTTANGGTCCTTTTCGCCCAAGTTACAACCGCCAGCTTAATCCTACCAAAACCNAGGTCNTTTTGTTTGATGTGCTTTGTGTACGCNAATAGGGGTGAAAATAAATTTGCTGATTTCAATCTCCATTTTCTGATTCTGCTCCTTCGGGACTTATCCACAGACAAAAATCTTTTGTCAAGGGACGAAAGAATAGGTTTCAGTAGAAATCATTGGTTATAAACGCACAGCTCAACATCGTGACGCGGGAATGCCGTGATATGAGAAAGAATTGATTCATATTGCTGCAGGCATCCCTTTGAACCCCTAATGCTCGCCACAGTGCAACTGGCTGTGGTCATATGAACCAAGGTCGCTCTTCGTCTGTGTGACACCAACTCTATGTGTTGTCAGGAATATTCCGCTGGTACTCGGTTTCATCTCTTCTTGAGTATGACTATCTCAGATATAACAGTTTTTCGTTATTTTTTAGTTATTTATTCTTTACCACAATCATTCCGGTGTGTATTTTAAACAAATGAAGTTCCTTCGTCCGCTGATGGCTGCAGCGCGATTTGTTTCATTATGAGATCCGTAGAAAATTGTTTTCGTGTTACCTGTTCCTGATAAAAGCGTCGTTGACTCTAGATAAATGTTCTTTTTAAGCGTAATTTAGCAAATGCATCGGAGAAGTTTTATTATAATCACTTTTTAGACCGTCACGAGTGGTCTGCAGCGCCCATCTTCGTCAAGGGACCTATGTAGTGAATGCTGCAATGGTAGGGCCGTGTGTAAACAACCTTTTCCCTTCACCCATCCAATTACGCCGGGCGCGGGGCTAGACAGGCCGCAAGTATCGCTTTTCTAATCTTCGGTATGACCCGAAGTTTAGTTGCCCTTGTTGAAGCCACTGCATCACTTTTACGGCACTGTTGCATTGTGGAGACTGAAAATAAAAAAATGATAGCGCAAAACTTTGTACGAGTCGGTTTCACTGCACACACAAGAAAGGAAACCGTGGAACGAGTTCTGATATCGTCGCTCTAGACACGTGTGTTATGTTCTTGACAGAAAACGGTGTGGGAGTACAAGTTCTCGCAGTTGAAAGGCTCGTCTGACGATGGAAAATCTGAAGTGACCTTCACCTTTCAGAATAGAACGACTGAGGCACTTGACAAGCAGGTCTGTGTTAATCATTTAGCATTGTGAAGTTTGGCCAGGTGCCGTTATTGTGCGAACACTTGCTGGACCAACCTACCTGCTTTTTTTAAACAGAGCTTCATGAGCGAGAGAGCGTACCCATTGCTCTTCTGTGTGCACGCATTCTTGGCTGCCAAGCTTTCCCGCGTCGATCCGTTGTATCTTGAAAAAAAGTCTGTTCGCGCTCGTCAACTCCAAGCTGTCGCCAGTCCGCAAATCTCGCTTTCCAACGGAGACCACCCTCCGCCCCTTTCCTAAATCACTGAGGAGCAAGTTATGTTTTCGTTTGAATCGCATAGCATTGTGATTGATTGTGGTTTGTTTGTGTTGATGACATCCTTGTGTGGCTTCAAATGGTGCTCAAGTGTGTTCGCTCAGTTTTCCTTGATCTGACGNCCGCCCATGAGATGGTGCTCTGTNAGCGGCGTCGCTTCGCTTTGATATAACCAAGTACGGCTTCAGTGGTGCTTAAAACGTTGAAGCGTTTCCGTGCGTTTTTATAACNTCTGTACAAACGCTGGTGCAGGACCGTAGGGTTTTAACGTCATACAGACACGATTTTATTCCGTTGATTTGTCGCTGATTGGCATCATACCTGCTGGTTATTTCAAAGAAAAAAAATTTGCTGCCTTTTGGTCTTACCGGTGTTTGGCATCTCTGTTGGAATGGACGCAAGACAGCTGTTCTCGGTGTAATTCAATTATGAACTATAATCGTCATACGCATTGAAAGAAGCAATGTCAAGGGTGCCATTCGTTGTGGATTGCCAATTTATCCTAGCTCTATTTCACGGAATTCAAGCGATGCAAGTGGCACTCGGTTTTGTCACCACGATAATTTTCTCTACTGACAACCATATCAGCGGGCGTTCGACTCTTACATTAGTTGTGGCGCGTTTTCTCCAAAGAAACAGCTGCTAAACGGCTACAGTCTCGCGCAAGCGCCTCAATCCATCAAGTAGTAACGCACTGCCAAATCTGGGATACCTCGGTAGCATCTGATCAGTTTCGCCACTGTTTTCCCGTTTATCTTGCTGCAGTAGAAAAAGTAATTTCTAGTGTGGATGTTTGCTTGCAACTTCAAGTTATCAAGTCATCCGGAAAACTAACTTATTAACAATTTCAAGCAGGGTTTGTTTATGAAGTTACGATATGTGTGCGATCAGTTTCAACGCCGCCATTCTGTTTCTTTTCTGTAATCAACGTATTACAGTCCACGCGTTTTCAGTTCCGAAAAAAGTGTAGTTCAACAACTTGTTGAAAATGCTTGCGCGTAATTCTTGCGTTTGGAAACGCAATCCCACGGTTTCTGGAATTGTTTACATTTTTTGTTCGTTTTTTTTTTTTTTCGGTTGAAGGTTTTAGTCTTG
>JGI24021J15306_10001072_pt1 | contig 25099 bp, 9 predicted proteins | sample Ectturendosymbi1_FD_15306 | JGI IMG/M metagenome (IMG submission 15306) | reverse complement strand
ATTTGGCACATTGACTTTTTCTGGAACAAGGTGGTACATGATGACAGTACGGGACACACAAATGGTACGCGATCAGAAAAAGTTTGAGAACCACTGGGCTAGATGCTTTGGAAAGTGAATTAATGTAGTAAAACTAACTGAGAACGCCCTCACAAATTCATAACCTGCTCCTTTTTTTCGGATGCTGTTCACGATTTTGAGTTTTTGTTGATGAACTTTAATCTAAGCTCCCATTAAGTGATGATGGCTGTTGTTGTGAAATGCAGAACAAAATCATAACTACTACCTCAGTGTCGTTGTGGGACGAAATCTTCCCAACCCGAGGCGCATCTCTCTCCCCACCTTTCGACATGATGAAACCGAAGCACACCATAACGAAGCAAAGTTGAGCAGTTTATGAGCGTTCGCCTTACCTTAGTGTTTACTGCTGTGTACCATACACAGGGTTGCATTTTTGAATAACCACCCGTGCAGGCAGGTTTTAACACCCATGGTCTGGTTCGGCATGCGGTGGAAGGATTTGCGCGCCAGTCGAACTGTACGCACGATCCTTGTTTCTTTGGCATTCAGGCGTTTGCATAAAGTGTTTGTTGTGCTGCTGGGCATAATTTCAGATTCGTTAAGAGCAAGGTTGCGCACTTACTATCTCCTTGTCGTGATTTCTGGCGTTCATGTTCCTTTATGCGTGGCTACGTAGCAGGTTTGCCGTGCAGCAGTTACCCACGGAACAACGGTTACAGTCCATTCATCAGGCCGAGAGTTCCTGTTTGAACGTTGTTTGCGTCTGCACGCGTATGCTATGACTAAATTGCTCAAAAACTGAACAAATCGCCTGCAGTAGGTGGCCGCAATTTAAAGCCTTTAACTTCCAGGGTAGAGTGCGCTTCTTTCCAAGCTCACATTGTTTTTGAGCCTGCCAACGAAACGTGTGGCTGCGATGATTTTTGATGAGCTGAAATCGTATGCTACGTGCTACCAATGCGAATTTCATGCAAACAAAATGCTGAGGCTGTCCAATGATGGCAGCCTACCAATGCAGTAATAATTTTAGCGTAAATTGCTTTATACAGAATACTCACCTTTCAAATGAATAGGTGAATGTGTTCGGCTGTTTTATACAAATAATGAGCGCTAGAGTTGGCGCGATATGGGGGATGAGCAAGGTAGTGGTGAACCGGTGAAAACCATGAGTTTATAGGTTTTATTGATTCACTGTTTTTGCTGAGCTGTGGTATGATCATTCAATGCTATTGTATACGAGCCCACGCAAGTAAGCGCAGCGTATTTTTAATCACGTGTTTGAGTTTTGATCTACTTTGTTTGTGTTGGGGGTCACGTGGTTGAGCATAGCAAGTTAGATACGTCTCAATTACAAGCATTTCAGCAAAAATGTTGAAATTGCGTTGAGCATATGGAACACCAATCACACTGATTAGTAAAAAACGTTCAACTGAATCCCGATAGGGTTATTTTAACGAGAACTAGATGGTTAATAAGTAAAGTGTTTTTTCCTGTTATTGGACGCAAAATCCCAGAACAATTTGTCACTGAGTTCATTTGTTTTCTGGGCTCCATACCGATTTGTGATGCGTTAGTTTACCAACCATTCTAACATGCTTGGAGTGCGACATAGTCTTTCAGTGGGTAGTCGGTCATTTCTTCCGCAAGGCCTTCCTTTATTTTGCTGAAAGCTGTTTATCGTTTGAGTATAACAACGAAAGAATATAAACGTAACAACTCCAGTAACAACACATTTATAAATTTTCAAAGTAAAGCTCGGCTTTTACAGTGTATTAGACTGATAGTATGGTACTCGAAGAAAAAGAAAGCAAGTCATGTGCATATTTGGCATGGCAGCTTGTTCGAGGTCGAAGGTCTCGTTTGCTTCAAGCAAAAATCATTGTCCTCCATTAAGATAACGCTAAATATCATATTTTTATGACTCATTTTTTGTTACTGATGTTGCGCTTATTTGAGAACAGATTGATTAAACTACAGATTAATGGCGGCTTTCTTTCGTTTAGGCTAGCATGTAAGTGTTTTTCAAACCACGGTAGGCCTCGTAATAATAGCACATTCAAACCATGGTAATATTGGATAATTACTTCTGTAATGATTTTTTTGTGTAACAGCCGATTATTCTCCGCTGAAAGCCACGGCGTGTGTGGACAAGTTCAAAGGAACAGAACGTGGTGTAGAAAAGGACTTGATCTCCAGACGACAGTGTTTCGGTCTTTGTTGCTGCTACTTTTGTTTTTACGTGGTCAGTCCTTGGGTGCGGAGAAGTAATTTTTCTACACTCCGTCGACCAGCTGCTTATCTGTCGCAGCAGTTTGACTCCTTTATGTAATGTGTTATCTTGATCTTGGCACTAACCGCATGTCAGTCGCTGATGTGGTGGTTTGCAAAAAAACATATGATACTCCACACCTCTGTAGCTGTGAAAGCAAATGAACTGTTCCTTGGATTTTTGCGCAAGAACTACTTTATCCCCATGCATGACGCTTGAATAAAGAAGCATCGTTTTTCCTTCTGTTTACAGCGAGAAATAATTCCGCTGTCTGCTTAAGCTTGCCGCTTAAGCTTGCCTGTGCTTGGTCCGCTTCTACTACCGTATGAGTCAGAGTAAATATATGAGATGCAACACTGGGAATTAACTTTGTTGAAAGTGGGGGTTGCATTGCGCGCGAAGCATGGCTGCTGAAGTCTGGAAGCATTAGAATCCATAATCTTGCACGTGCCTGCGGGTTCGGCTAATGTCGACATTTAGTCTATAAGAATACGGTATTAAACACTTTAGTCCCAGTGCAGTGTTGGATTTCTGTTTTGTTGACAAATTGCACTGGCCCAAAACAATGTTAACACGCATAAGAAGCGAGTTGTAAGCCTTGTGTATTTACGTTGTGATTTAACAACGGGATTGCAGTCAGATGTAGGTTTTAGTACAACAGTTTTTGTTACGTTAATTCATCTTAAATTCAGAATACGTTGGTTTTTATGAACAATGCAGTTAATGTGTAGAATCAAGAAACGTTAGATAAGTTTGTTTCAGAAGCATGTGAACCTACCAACTGCAACTAGCATTGACACGTCGGCTTAGTAACGATCTTAGTCTCAGTAATAAAAGATTATTAAGATCTCATTGTGTTGGGTTCGGAGTTGTCTCTTTGGCCTTAGCATTGTTTTGGTGATACTCTGTGTTTACTGTTTAGTCTAGGTTTCGGAGGTACTGGCTTGATCACTTCCCAACCTGCTCCGACCAACCAGTTGTGCAAAACATCCTTTTTTGTGTTCTTTTTTGCTTTCTAAGTAGTGATTGACTCCTGATTTTAGTCTTTTAAAAAACATCCCCACCAGACGTTTCGTTGGCAGGCTTAAAAACAGTGTGAACTTGGAAAAGAGCGCAGTACACACCAGAGATGCCCATGGATCCGGAGTGCCGGAATCGACTCCGGCAAGATTCTGCGTTTTTCTTCCGGACGCGGATCCGGAGCAGAAGTAAAAAAAAACGTACCCGGATCCGGAGTCACTTTTCAATTTTTGCAGCAGCAGGAGTATGCGTGGTCATTTCTTAAGTAAAAACAGGGGTAAATTTCGGTTGGATCGATAGTAGCCGGAGTCTGAACAAGAGTCGGATTCTCAAATTTGAAAAATTTCCATACCCGGATCCACATTCGGGAGTTTTGGAACAGGAGCGAAGTCGGAGTCTAAAAATGTGACTCCGGTCACCTCTGCTGCACATTGGAAGTTAACGGCACACACGGCAGTTACAGAATGAGTAATCTTGATTTCGGCTTCATTTTAAAGTAGCCGATTGGAAAGCCATGAAAAGGCCATAGTATAGTTTATAAGGAAGAAGTTGTTCTACAATACACGTAAAACGTCAAGTGAAGTCAAATCACAGCGTTGTTGCAATATAAACTGTGGTACGAAAATGGGTGTGAAGGTGTTTTGATTTCGGTTATCATGCAAAAACTGCTGACCACCTGAAAGTCCTGCTTAGAGGTAGTAAAATGAAGCAAACACCAAACGCTCGTCCTTACACAACGTTGTATTAAAATAGTGTGTCAAAACGCTTTGAACAACGACATGGACAAAATCCAGAGAGAAGACGTTGATCTGTGTAGATTGTGATGCACTGCTTGTAGTTTTTGGTCGGTGAAGTGTTGCTCCCATGTTTTTCGGTTCACTTAATCCTGAGTGCCTCTGTTGTCACCGGCATTTTGGTTTTAAAAAACTTTGCACAGCATTCGCAGCCTTGCGGCGTTTACCATGAACTGCAAAAATTCACCGCTCGGATCATATTTATCTGTTTGTTGAAAGCACGCGTCCTGACCTTCATTTATCGCTGCGGTGTCAAAGGTCAGTGCAAAAAGATCGTTTTTATATCTGGGAAGTTGACGACTATGTGTGATCACACTCAATTGTCAGAATCGAAACTACTGCTCTCATGACAACTCATGGCCTATTGCGCTGTTCAAATGAAAGGCAGTGGAATACCTCTTTGCCAAATTTGTTGGTTGCTGTGCGCATTTTGTCGGTCTTTTTGCTTATAAGACCTTAGTTGTTATATGTAGCGTAGAGAAAATCGATGTTTTGCGACGCCTTAACTTTGCCTGTAGAAAGCGTGACCTGCCCTGCTGGGCATTGCGCGGTCCGCCTGCGTAAACAGTTGTTTAATCACCTCGCCTGATATTTGCCGTTGCTGTCGACCGCGATGTTTCACCGCACTCTCAACACAACGCAATCCTGGTTTGTACGGTGTCGAGCCACGACAAGCTGCAGTTCTGACGAAACAACGATTGTGACGCGCCCGCAACCGTTTAGCAGCCTGGGTGGCGTTTGCCGACGGTGACGAACTTTAACGTGACGCCGCAAAACAGATACTAACAACGACTCGAGGCAATTTTTTAAGGACTGTATATTCATTCGCCAACATTTGACCGGTTGCCTGAAAACTGCATGCATTCGAAAGGCTACCGATGAAGTGAATAGCAATCACTTGGCGGATTTTTGTTTCTCAGTGTTTTGCGCGAATCTTGGTGCATCTAATGATGCGCCGATCGCAGCAAATTATTGAAATGAGGTGTGTCACGTGTGACGCACTTTATTTTCCAAATGCCTCAATTTTCTTGGTGTTCAACTAAGAGTAAATAATTATTTTTCTCGGTTTTCTTAACGTCGATTGGATCGCATAAGCTGCTCAGAACTGCATGGTTTGGGTGCTCGTGTGCTTGCCTTTACTCTTGTCATTGGCTAGCGCAGATTGCAAGATATGCGAAAAACACTGCTGGGAACTTTTGTGTCTTGATGGCATTGTGCAAAGAGCTGTATTAAATGTTAAACGTGCGAAGCAGGTACTATCTGTCGACCTGGACATTACTAGGTCAGTTGAAATTTTCTAACAAGTTGAGGACAAAAAACATTTCCCCAAAGCTATTGCGTATAATAGCTATACATTGACACAGGGGCAAGTGGCAGGCAGCGATGCTGGACGGAACATTAAAAGCAACTAAAAAAAAGAACAGATAATGTCAGATGAAACTTGCACACAGGCCAATTCCTAGTAATGTGCAGACAAGCCTGGAAGATGGTAAATTGTTTTTCTACAGCGTCCGAACTAAAGTTCATTCTGTGTAAATGCCGTGTTTATTCGATTGTAAGCCGCGGTTTTGTAATTTTTTTTTCATCATTTCGTGCGGCTTATGATCAAGGGTGGCATACATTTTTTTGAATTATCGACAGATATAGATGACGCTCAGTCTTCCTTTAGCTACGTTTTGTGGACCAAACTCTCTTTTCGCATTCTATTCTCTTCAGCATCATGTGCATATCCGTCCCAGGAGGGATTCTGATGAAGAGAAGGCAGTTGTAGTGGTGTAAGCAATCATTACCTGAGTTGCCGAAAACGCGAAACGTGCTAGTACGCGAAAGTATCTCAGAGGCTTAGGTAACCTGTGTTCAAGTGCGGCTTACAGTAAAGTGTAGCTTACATAGAATTTTTAACACGATTTCGTGCGGCTTACAATCGAATAAATACGGCAAGACGGTAGTTAATGAATGGCGCGTCTGTACACACAAAAATTTGGCGGTGCTCGGAATTCAAATCAACATTTTAGACATATACAGTATAAGAAGCTCTGCCGATAAGCTTGAAGCACTCTAACGCAACGACTTTGTACAAACCAGTGAAGTAGCACGGCAATGAAATTCGTTTGGTGCTTTTGTGTGGCGAGCTATGTTTAATGTAAACCTATTTGACAATGCGCATTCAAGTAACGTGTAATAGCGTCTACGGTTTTATTTTGCTGCGTAAACGGCACCACCGCTATTGAACACATTTGAGCGCCATGAAGTATTTGCGTTGCTGGTTAAATCAGTTAAAGTTGACTCAAGTTCAAATTGGAACTGCTTCTCTGGCTTCATGGCAGAACACATCTTTGGCTAGTTATAAAACGATAGAGCATTTTTGAACTGAAAATGTGAGCTCAAAATTTTGCTTTGCGTAGAAGTCAGCCATAAATTATCTCCAAAGGATTAGGTCGACTAAAGTGCAGCATTTGTCCATGACGATAACTTTTATTCCACTCTCTTTGGACTGAGCGTGCATCTCGTTGGGCTAACTGCGAGTCCCACTGTTTCAAAGCTAGAAATACGTTTGACGCATAGGGTTTCCCGATCACTGTCTTGTTTTGTGTTGTTTTGTTGCGGAGGATGAACAAGTTAGGTCCACAACGTGTTGTGTTTAATAGGCAGCCGAAATCAATACCCTTCTTGGCTACATCACTGTTTGGGTTAGACGTACGTTGTAGGGTCGTGGTGCCTGCAGGCCTGGTTGGAAAATTTGATGTTTCACCGCGAAACGTGAAGCAATACGCCGCGTTTTACACTGCGTGACGTATGAAAGCTAACGCTGGGCAGCTACATTCAAGTTGAGCTGTTTTCCGATGCACTTCGGAATAACCAGATCAGCTCGGAGGCGAAAATTCAACTTTATAGGATAATTAAAACTTCGCTGAAAGTTCTTTGCGTGAAGGCTGACCTTCAGGGGAGACGGACCCCACAGGTGTAGAAGCAGAGTCCCTTCTACGTGATTCATAGTACAGTAGGTAAGCTGATAGGGAGGGTTGAGGGTTTTAACAGCAGCTTGGTTTCCAGATCAAAGGCTTGCTTTAGAAACCATACTGTTGCCTGATAAGGGCTTCACTTACCATGTTCAGGAGCGTTTGGCACCATTTTTTGGCTAAATGAAGTTTTGACGCAGTAAACCAATCGTACGTACACCTTGTTTGTACGAGTCTCGAATGAGCAGCCTTGTCTTTTACCTGACTGCTTGGTACTTTAGCTGCTTCTCGGTGCCACGCGGTGGTACTTCCTGTAAGCATCCATTCCAGTCCCGCAACTATTTGTCTCAAGCGAAAATGTGCTGAGGCGTTGGTGTGCAGTTCTACTAGCTGTGGGAGATAGTTGTTGGTGCTTTAAAAGCTAAGTTGCAGGATATCATCTGCAACGTAAACTTCAATGTAACCATTTCATGAGTTCTTGGTTCCGTGATATATTTGGCTAAGGTTGCCTGGTGCTGGTGAAGTGTCCTTATCAACGCAAGCTACACTTAGCAAATACTGAGACAAGCCTTGTGCACACTTTTCTTTAGTTGTCGATTTCGCGCAACTACGCTGAACCGTAAGTGACTTTGGTGAAAATAGTGAAAATTATTTTTCGTTTTCATTAATAGAAGTTCATTCGTCCACGGTTGCAGTACGTGCGAACGTTATCGACAGCTATGTTACCTACAACATCAAATGAACATTGAAATAAGATTAATCACCACTTGGTATTTCCCTTCCGGTACTCGCAAAAACGAAAGCAGACCGCCTAAAGCAGTGGTTCTTAACCTTTTTTCTACCACGGTTCCCTTAAGTAATTGTTCTTTGTTTCAAGCCTCCTTGACATTAAGTAAGTTGTAAAAATAAATGTATTTATTGATAAATTTATTTATCAAATTTTCCATGTTGTAGAGCGCGTCCTCTGGGGAGGCGTGCCCCCCGATTAAGAACCACTGGTCTAAAGTACAGTTTTTCAGGCTTGCTTGTTAAATGGAATATTAGAATGATTCATTTGAAATTAATTTTACGAAATATGCAAACTTCAAAGTATGTCGTGATCGACTGCGATTGCTCGTTGTATAAGCTCTGCTTTCTTACCGTGTAAAAATATCTTAGCGCTGAAAGCTTATAATTTTGGCATTGTCGGTGACGGTGTCATAAACTTCTCTGAAATATCAAATAAAACAAGGGTATATTTTGTGATGTTTTCGTCCATTCCAACTGTTTTTCGGAACTTTTGACTACCGTATGTATTCGAGTGTAAGCAGCGGCTTGTAATGTTGTTTTTTCATCATTTTGTACGGCCTACAATCAAGGGCAGCTTACCATTTTTTTCTTTGCCTTATCGAAAGGTCTAGATCAGGGATTCACAAACTTTCTCTGACCATGCACCCCTTCAGCATTTGGACAGATGAGCATGTACCTCTAAAATTTCTTATGACAAAAAGGCTGAGTAAAATAACAAAACTCAACTGAATGTTTCATAAAACTTTTAGATTTTTAGAATTATAAAGGTAGACTCCGTTTTTGTGTCTCAAAGTTAATTTGTTGCGGCTGCACAATGAAGGTACCCTTTGAGATAGGCAAATGTACCCCAAGTTGGGAACCCCTGGTGTAGATGGTGCTCAGTCTTTCCTTGGCTACGTTTTGTCAACCAAACTGTCTTTTCGCATTCTCTTTTCTTCAGCATCACGTCCACCCTCCGTCCCAGGATAAATTTTGATTAACAGAAGGCAGTTGTAGTGGTGTGAGCATCATTACCAGGGTTGCAAATTTAAACGCGAAACATGCAGTGCGCTAAAGCAGGGTGGGCAATTAATTAGGCTCGGGGCCATTTTTGAGAAGGCCACGTTTGGAGGAGGGCTGTACGTTTTTAGTGAAATAAAAGCAGATCTCGGTTAAGCTAGCCTAAGCAATCAGCACTAACAATTGTTGTGATAAGTTGGAGGAAATTTGAGATTTGAAGATATTTTCTGAATGCTTCCGCGGGAGACTTAAAACGTTGTGGCGGGCCACATTTGACCCGCGGGCCGCTGCGCTGAAGTATCTCAGAGGCTGAAGTAACCTATGTTGAAGTGCGGCTAACAACCAAGGGCGTCTAACAATCGAATAAAAGCGGTATGGGCGTACTGTCATAACTAGGATTAAAACGCGCAGTTAAATCTGTTTCACTGGAAGTTGTGGAAGTAGTCCGCAACTAGGCAAAATAGTTTCCATTGAAATAGCCTCCAATTTACTGAATGTTTAACCCGATCTTCAGCGAGAAAATAACCAGACGTGTGCGGCTGACCTTCATTAGATTTTATTACGCAAAGTCTTTAAAAAGATCATGCTAAATTTTCCATGGTGGTAAATATTTGGCACTTGCAGTGAAAAACCACACAACAAAAATCGTAAGCCAGGGGCATTATGTGGTTATTTTGGTGTCTATATTTTTTACGGATGAGAAACTTACTGGCCGTTAGTGCAAATGTACAACGTAGAGTACAGGCCATACCGCGTCTCATTAGTTCGGGACTTTATTCTCACATGTGTGATCTCGGCTGGATTAGGTATTGTGGTTTCGCAAAGGCAAAAATGACGTTAGGGTCCTTCTGCTAGACAATTGTTTCAATTCCCACCACAGTCATGAAGCTTGAGGTCATCAGCGTTAAGCCATCATAAAAGGTGACATATTTTACAGTGGATAGTATTACGGTGCCACAGCGGCATACGTGCAGTTAAACGACCACTTTGCTACTCTCACCAACAACTGCAATGAAATCAACACTTTGGTTAGCGTGGAACATGTAGCCGGTAGCGTAGCCACCTGTAGTGGCGTGTAGCGTGGAACAGACAAAGCCGAAAATTACCGACTCTCGTTTTACACAAAACACTCTGCAAACAACTGCGAAATTGCGAAGTTTTGTTCGTTTTCTTACGTTAGTGGTTCTCACTCAACCTTCCTTCGCATGTGGACCCCTAATTGCATCCACGTTTTGTGGTGGATCCACAACCTCTCAATTGTAAAGTTAAAGAAAATACAATATTATGAAATCCTGTCTTGGAAGTTATGATTTCAGATTCGGAATAACGAACTGAATGCATCCTTGTAGTGCAGTTTTTATCTTACGGTACCGAAGTGCTGTCGATACTAAATGCAGAAGCGTAGAATTCACGAATCCCCGACTTGCTCTTTGTGGACCCCACGTTGGGACACACTGACTTAGGGGTTGCGCTTGTTGCACAGTTTACTAAAAGATCGATTCAGGTAAAAAATGTATGTCTCACTCTGTTTAGTGACGCGTTGACTTCTTTTTTGCGGAGATGGTTCGACGTATTTCGTTTTGAAGGATCGAACGTTTTAGTCCCGCGTGCATACTTATTACGTCCGACTGAATGATGTCATCAGGGAGAGACAAAATTTCTGGGAGGGGTATTCTTCCAGTAAACCCTCAACATTTTTCTTGTTTTGATGTATATAACATTCCTGATGTTCAACCCCTAAATCAGGGGTGGCCAACCCTCAGCTCTTTGCCCGGTTTCGTGGGGCTCTTAATTACCAGAAATCCCAGAAAATAGCATGCATAACAATAAATGGCTTGTGAAGTTCTCTATTGTCATATTGATGGGTGATACTTACAGTCAATGTAGCTGAGCAAAGGTATGCGTTCGAGTGAGGAAAAAATGGTTTGATCTTCATGTGTGCCCATGTGTATGATTTGGATATTTGCGGTAACACAGTAAAAATGTGGCTCATTGTATCTGACTGGTTGGCCATCCCTGCCCTAAATGACTTTCTCTTGCATAACAAAATGTTGTACACCTGCAGGACCGTGAAAGCATATTTATAAAACCGTTGATCATTGGACTGCAGCATTGGTTGTGCAAAAATCCGTGGCATGTCCTGGCTAAAGCGTCAACGCACTAGGAACTATGTCAAAAGCTACGAAATTAATTGTCAATCTTGGTTAGCTGCTTATTGCGAAATGAAAAGCTGCATTAATGCAAAACTGTGCACGTGCTTCTTCGAACTGGACAGCAAATTCAGCCTTTGCAAGACATCCTAGCCCTGGATACGTGCATTGTCATAGCAAGTTGCTTTTATAATGAACTATGTATCACGACTGTCGTTTTAAAGAATAAATCAGAATGTTCAGTGAACATGCGTTGGTAGACCACATAACGTATTTTACTGAAGTTTTGTTGCTGTCCACAAAATTGAGGTGTTCAGTTTTGTATGTGCTTCATACGTGCGGATGTTCCTGAAACAGTTGCTATTTTAACCGCTTACGGTTAGTCGTACTTCATTGCAAGTAGCGTTTCCACAAAGATACTTACCTCGTCATGTCGGATGAGTTTATTTTACGTTGTGAAGAAAGCGGATTTATTATGAGACTTCTTTTCGAAATTCTGCAGACTTGCAAATAGGGTAAACAAAAGCAGCTTCAAGCCTGAAGGAAAGTAAGACTAGCTGTTACATTCCTAATATTCAGACGTGGTGCGGTTGAAAACTTTGGACTGCAAGCTTGGCAAATGGTTCTATTCCCCAAAACCTTCCCAATACACACAAAAACGTCACTATAGTCACCTGTACAACTTATCTGACTACCAAATCGCGTGCGCTCAGTGCAGATTTTTTTGATGCAAAGCTTTTTACTGATTTGGAAACTCGAGCGATTTTACTCCTAGTTTCATAGAGGTGTTCATTTAAACCAATTTGTCACAATTCGGTTATCACACGAATCTTGCCTTTAACTTTGACTCCTAAGTAGCTCTGTGCAGTCACAAAGTTAAGGTGTGTAGAAGGTCAGAACGGTTCATAGACCCTCAGACCAGGCATTCATAGACGCTCAGAGTCAAACTGGCCTCTCGATCTGTCCTAAACCCAGGCTGTGCTTGCTTTATTGAAATTGTGGTTAAGATCTGGTTGGTTAAACTTCTTAGAACAAAAAAGGTTTAACTATTCCCACTGCTCGCTTTTCCAGTATTGGGCTTTCTCTAACTATCATTTTATGTAGGAAGTGGCGAGTGTGAAGCAAGGTTTCAAAATGTACGTGTTTAGATTAAAATACTGTGTGTTTTAAGTCTATCAGATCCTTTTTGGCCATCAGTTGCTTGCTGTGTGTGAAGTTGCTGTCTTGCATCACGAGGCAAGCTAAATCAATGTCAGTACGCGGTGCATATATGTTGAGAAAAGGAAGGCTGGCTTGGTCCTCGCCATAGCATGTTGTGACAAGCGAGTAACTTCAACGGGATTTTAACAAACCCTAGAAGTTTAAAGATCAAATTAGTTGACAAAAAGTTTTGAGTACCAATCAGTTGTTTTTTGTCCACTGTGCCGTAGCACAACTGTGACTGTTCAACTATTGAGCTCGTCACACAACGGTTTTAGCTTGCTTTAATAACGATAACGCAGGCACTAATATCGGCTTGTTTTAAGTAGCGGGAGCAGATTCTAGCTGAACCACCAGGGCAGGAAAAAGAATTCTTGATAACCGACTATTTATAGTAAATGATGTTAAATAGAAATAGTTCTTAGATATGTATGGGCAAATAGCGATATAATGAGCAATAGGTGGAAGTATGGGGCGAGCAACTCATTCAAAACGTGTGTTGTTACTAAAGACTAAGAGGCAATATTCCGAAGTCTTGTCAAGGAGCCGGTATATAGCGTTTTCTGTAGCTTTTGCGTCTTTCATTCTGTTTGTGTTACTTTGTGAAGCAGTCGTAGCACACCACGCTGTTTCTTGTAAGATAAAATTTTATCTGTTCCAAAAGGAAAGTGTTGACCGCGATGAAGGAAATAGTTTTGACATTCACCAATTTTCAGTAACACAATAACGAATCTTGGTCGCACAAAAGCTCTGTGTTGGCGTTTTGGTAGTCTAGAATTTTCTGACATTTTCTAAAATAAGATATCCACATTATCTCTCCGTTTGGAATTACGCGTTCATCATGTTAGTGGACACGCGTGCGTAGGCAATCTGTTCGTTTCCTGCCTATATTTTGTAAAACTTCCAAGTTAAGCCTGCCGAAATGACGTTGCGGTTTGAAACTAATTGGTTTCTTCAAGTAATCAGCAACAGCGGATCTTACGCGGATTGACCTTTTGCATGTGTCACCATTAAAAATGCATTATATTTACATGTCTCGGATCATTGTGCTTCGCAAGTCATTTCACAGATGCTTGTGCTGGAGTACAAATGTATCGATGTCAAACATGCATATAATGAGTTTACTGCATCGACCAAAGTCTTTGTTGGCCGAGTAATTAGCTAGCTACTCTTTCCAGACTCGCAAATGTTCAGGGCTGTTGTAGCCCTGGTGGCGCACAACATTCCTCTTCCGCCACCTAGCGTAGCGCAAGCACTGTTGTTGACTGTGGGAGCGAACGGGCGGTCGCGGTGCCCTCGATTTTTGGCACGGGTCTTGCCTATTGGGTTTCCTCACACAAATACAAGTCTCGTCTACTTCTAATAGTGACTGATTTTGTTCAAGCGCTAAGGTGGCACTGGCTTTTAAATAATTCGAGAAGTCATTTGCCCTCAAGATTTCATTGCAACATTGCTGCTGGGGGTTAAGTCGCCCGGAAGGGACAGTTCGGTCGCTTGGCGTTACCAGCTTCGATTCCATGTGCAAGGAAGTGACCTTCACACACCTCATCAAGGATGTGCTGCTATGATAAGGATGTCAAAAAGCACGCGGGACTCTCATAGAATTTGGTGTAACCAAGCTGGTGGTCTTATGTTAAAGTGTCAGTACATATAACGTCCCTTCCCTACACCAGCTGGAAGTCACCCCGAACGACTAAATGGAATTGTTATCAGTTTGTGGAGTGTTTGTAATGGGGTCGTGGAGAATTGAACAATTTAAATTACAGTGATTACTTTCAGTGCGTCTAGCTTTCTGAGGGTACTACGTCCATCAGGAGGTCTATGAAAACGTTCTATACAGGAAGTTGATTCGTGGTTCACAGAAAAAGAACGGATCGATGCTTTGCACAAGGTATCTTCAATCTTTTCCCCTACCTACATCAGTTTCACCCAGTGAGGATGCTTTATCTCTTTGTTTGGATTAAGTCAGCCCACGGGAAATGGAAGAAATATTTTTTCTCTGTCGGTTTCGCTCGGTATGGCAGCACTATTGTATGTGAATATGTTCCAGAAATCTTACCAAAATAGGGACGCCGAACCCTCAAAGATCAAAATTAGAAAAGTTGACAGAAAGGCTGACAGCGGAAAATCTGTTGTTTTCAAATCGCGAGGCTGTTGAACATTTGAGAAATGTATTAGGTTTTATTAGATTTCATCCACTTGTCCCTGGATGACCAAAATGGTGATTCGTGGTGTGCATTCGGCATGATAACCTGTGTTTGCCACTGCTTTGCACTTGCTGGTGGTCCATTGCGAGGATTTTGTTGGATACCAAGCATCACACGCAAGGACCACATGTTTTCATCAGCAGTAAGTACACTTTGCCGCAGGAGGAATAGTGAGAAAGGCACACAGTGCCATGACTGCTTTTAGGATGTGGTATGTACGTAGAACTGTAATTCACCAAAGCTAAAAGGGACTCGGGCAAAAGTGTGCTTTGTTGCGTTTTTTAGTTGTCGCATCAAAGACTGGAGGACAACTTTGGCAAAAGTGCCTTGATACCTCTTCTTGACTATAAGATTTTGGACGAACATTATGCAAAGCCGTGCAAAATTTATTTTCCCACACATATGCGTTTGTTCACGTGCGCTTGTGTATGACCATGAGTATTCTGACAACGGGGTCACGAATCGAAAAAGTTGTGACCGAAACCTGGGCTTCTCCCTCTGGCGATGTGCCACGCGGAGATGCCAAAAGAAAACATTTCTAAGCGGTGCCAAGAAAGTATTTTTAACTCGCAGCCAACTTGGCTGCATTTGTTCGCTTGGAAACCTCCTGGGATTGGAGAAAATTTGTTGTGCTTTTCTCCAATGCCAGGTCTTTTCTGTTCTTGCTGACGCAATACATTGCTACATGAAATCTGTTTCACTGCATAGCATTTTTTAGGATTTGTATGTGCTGCTGCGGTTTCTGAAGCACCGCTGTCAAGTTTATTTGGCATTCGTTTTCTGGATTAGGTTACATATTTCTGACAGTCAGACAGGTTTGCTTTGCTTGTATTTTTAGCTATCTAATTCAAGTTGTTGATGGTTCCAAGACCTGTTGCAAGTTTGTGTACGCATGAAGCAGTATCTTTTAGGTTTCTCGTAACAAGGCGATTGTATAAACAGCTTCCTGTTGCGAAAAAAGCGCAAAATAAACAAGCACAGTTTCCGGCCAGGAATTGCCTGTATGTGCTTATTTCAAAGAAGCTCCAGTCATTATTGTTGTTGCGCTACAATGGAACTAACGGTTAAACAGCTTTCGTGTACCACAAAAAACTCAAAATTTGTATCTGAGCTACAAAGTGACTCAGTGGTCATGTAAATTGTCACACTATTTTACATGGTCGCAAGCGCTTCAATGTCGAAGGAAAGCTTTTTCAACCTGTCTAGGCGTAACTCACGTATTAAGTCTTCCGCTCCCACTGCTACGTTTGCCTCCAGCTATTGATGCAGAGGTTGTGCAATACGCGAATGGTCATTCGTTCGAAGCTTCTTTGTTATTGCTTTAAAAACTGCCCATTTGCTGCAATTGTGGGCACGTCGCGACAACTTACAGAATGCTATTTGCCTTGACCTACCGATCGATATGTCTGTGATGAATTCTCACCGTCCACAGCGCAGTCGCATGTGCCCTATGGCGTTCCGTTTTTAGATGTGCTGTACACCGGTAATCTGTTGCATGTGCGGTTGGTGCCCGATTGCGCAAACGTCGTACCGCCGCAGCGTGACTGCTTTCACCGCATAAACCTGCAAACGACAACGCCGAGTCTTGTATGGTGCTACGCAACATACTTTGTGATGTAATGGCACCCGTCTGCAATAGATTTGGAATCAGGTTATCGCATCCTAAAGTGACTTACCTGGTATTCGCTCAATCGTGTTTGCATGAAACAACCAATGATATCTTTCTGCATAAACTAACGTTATATTGATGCTGACAGAAAGCAAGGAGTCGCCTTTGGGGTTCTTAAAATTGAAGTTTCTTTCACCATGATCGTTTCTTACCGAGTGTGAAATCCGAGCACTACTTTTTTCACTTCGCTGAGTGTTCGCTGGTTTGAAGTTCGCGAAACGCTTCTACGATTTTTGCCCAGCGTTGTGAATGGCTGCTGCACGTCACGCCGCTCAACCGCAAGAAGAGTTCTTGGAACTGTAGAAGGTTGTGGCCTGACGTTGAACCGGGAGGGGGATGACGTTTCTCAAATGAGGCATTCGCATAAGTGCTTGTGCAGTTTGGTTCACGTTTTTTTGCCCAGCTAGTTTTACGAGGGAGGCGCACGAAAAATCGAGCGATTGTTGTTGCGTGGCATTGGTGAGGTTATGTTCTTGAGCTGCTTGCAGATGCTTTGCTGACACAAAGTCCGCCGACATGCTGCAAATATTTGTGGGTAATAAATAGTAAACGAACAAAAATCGGTAATGATATATTGACCATTTGGAGCAATCTCCCATTTCGTACCCACGACTCCTTACTACAAAGAAACGTAGCGTTGTGTTTTTGCTCCAGTCATGAAGCGTACGTGTTGCCAAAACATTTCCCAAAGTCCATGAGTTCATCACCAGGCGTCAACACTAGTTTTATCGGTAAGTATTATAGACCGTTTTACCAATGTAAAAGTCGGGTTGGGCCATTTTGCTTTGTGTAGATTTTGTTCGTTAACGTCCGCTCACCGTCGACGCAACTGCTAGTTTGCGTCGCTGGTTTGGTGCGTTCCAACTCCTGCTTCCTCGTTGATTTGTGAGATTAGATCGTGTGACTGGCGCAGACTGTTGATGTTCACAGCTTGACAGTGTCGAACTATTCAGTCGCGATGTTGTGAACGAACGAGACTCATTGCCATTTAGTTGAAAATCTGAACCATGGTCTTAATGCTTTTCAGCCACCATGCACAGGTTCTTCCTTAAAAGCATGTAAATGCGGCATGTGGGTTTGATTCGTGACCAATTTGTTTCGGAAATGCACCTGTAATGCGCCTTAAACGCAAGCTCGCATAAAGCCGTTTTTTAAACCAATCAGTCAGGCTAGGTGGCGCCCGGGGCAAGAAGCAGGTTTGACGCCCCCATGTTCGAACCTGAGGTCTTTCGGAAGCAAATGCACTGTGTTGAAGAAAGTACTTCTGACATTGTTGGGACTTTTCGGTGCTCTCATAGTGATCCGGCGGCTGGGGAATTGTGCCCCCCTTGCCCCCCCGTTACGCCCCTGAAACCAATTAATAATAGTTTTTTTGACAAATTGTCTGCATCCAGTATGTTTGTACTTGTTTGTAAGTGCATATTTCACAAGACGTACATTAATGTTTTCTTCAAAAAGTCATTAGCAAGACGGTGAAATTTTTGTAGGCCAATGCAAACGAGCTGAAGTCGTCTACCGCTTTTATTCAGGTCCTTACGTTATGGCCGGAGACGAACTGTGTAATTTTTAACCTGCAGCCTCAGTGATTTTTTAGCTCACCAGATAATAGCACATGCTTTAGACCGAACAGACGAGTTTAAGACTGTCAAACTTGTGATGTGTCTTTATTGTAAGGGCTTTACTGCAAATGCGATGTGCTTCAATAAGCATTTGTCTGGAAAGAGGATGCAAAAAATGTTTGAGTTCGGTTGAGACTGTGGACAAAGATGACATAATGTATTGATAGAACTCAACACTCTGGGTCTTTGGTCTGGTAAGACGAGAATCATTTTCATGATCTTCTTGCGCAAACCAAGGTGCGTTGTAAACCTCAGCAGAAAATCAATTCCGTTAAATCCTTGCGCCGTATCTCGATTTTGCTTACTGACTGTCAGTTCACCGGTGGTCGTGGTGCAGCTGAATTATGTTTTGACTTGTTAAAACTTTACTATTGTATTTCAATTGTTCGGACCGTTGTCGAAATCTGAATATCAATTTTGCTCACTTGCGCCCTGAATCTGTTCGCAACAGTGTTTTTTGCAACATCACGGGGCACGGGAAGTTGCATATGCTGGAAATTGCGTGGAATGCGACCTTTTGAAGGCTGCTCTGTGCATTTCCGAAGATGTGCTATCAGACTTGCCATGAAGTGTCAAGGCAAGTCGTTTTGTGAGAAAGAATGCAGCATTTTTTAGAAAATCATTTCAAGTCCGGTTCTGATTAACGGCTTGCAAGCGCGCGGGATATACAAACCTTTTCAGTATGGCATGGCGACTCTTCTTGTTTGTGCTGGTTTCTCGGAAATTGCCGCTGGAAGGAAATTTGATATTGCTGTGGTGGATCGGTCGAGGATTCTCGTTACTGCGGCATATGAATAGCCCTGACAAGACAGTGATCAGACCAAGTGGACCGTCGTGTTACTTCGTGGTGATATGCACCGAATGTTTGCTTTACTTTGAAAGGAAGTAAAACGCGTGACAATTTTATTGAAACTGCTGAAAACGCAATTCAAGTTAACACTTTTTTTTCTCTGGTCTTTTGCAAACTGATCAATGCTAGTTTGTTACTGCTGTCGCCAATGGATGGCCATGACGCACGTGATGTTGCTTCTGGCTATACGCAAGAAATGGGCTACTGCGTTACTGAAAGGAGCAGCTGATTTCACCAATATAGGATGATTCCTAGCAACGAGTGCGTGTTCCTTGTGCACATTGAGTTGATTGGTCGATAGGAAGCCAATCATTTTTGTTTTGGTGTGCAATCGAAGTTTTCTTAGCATAACTATGGCTAAGGTTAATTGGATGTCTGCATACATCTTGCTTCTAAATAAAGCAGATCCGCATGCTACCACACAGTTATGAAACGGACAAATCCACTTTTTTTTTATCAACTCTGCTATTCTTCGGGCAACTTGTCAAACTTGATATTTTTCAACGGCTTAACCGTCATTACTGATTGGTAACTCGGTTCGACAGGAAGTCTTTATTCTTGAACACATTTGAAGTGTTCTTGAAGTCTTTAGATACGCTGTATTTTAATTCTACAAAGTCTGTGAATAACAGCCTTGCACGAGTCAGTAACAAAGGTGTTGTGGTCGTGGATACCTGTCCGTAAATAACTATTACTCCAAGCTTTGTCAGAGACACTCTCCACAAAATTTGGAAAACGACTCAATAGGCATAAGCGGTTCTCATCTAGAATATACCGCTGATGGCACAACGATGTTTAATGTAAATTCCTCGTCATGTCGTTTGCGTAAGCATCCAGTTGATTCAAGTTAGACCAAATAATTAAAGTGTAAACTTTATATCATAGACCTTTGTATGAAAACTTCGCTGGCTTTCTTGACAAGGGTGTCGCAATCCGCAACTTTTTGTCTAGTTCAGGGGTGACGAACATGCGGCCCGCGAAGCATTCAGGCGAGACCAGCAGTTATTACTTAGTTTGTTGTTTGTTTCTGTTGAACAATTTTTTTCGTTTTTAACAGGTTTCATAGTATGACTAAAAAGTTGTGCTGCCCGCTTACTTAGCGGTAACTGACAAAGTGGCCCGCAATAGCAAATAGGTTCGTCACCCCTGGTCTAGTTCCAGGACGCCGTTATTGATAACGAGGAATAATAAAAGCTGGAAAGCACTACTGATTTGGTTGAGTGCAGCAACTCCGAAAATACAGCAGAGTTGTCACCACGCGATGATCATGATATTTAAAACATGCTTATAACCTTTGGTGCTTAGTAGGGTCTACGTTGGTTTTGTTGATGGCAGCTTAGCAGGGGCTAAGTCATATTCAGAGCTGTCCGCAAAATGCAGGACAAGTGAACTACAATGCCAGCACGTTGCCCTTATCCTACTTCAAAGGTTTTGGCGGCGTTTGTGGTCCTCTGGTTACCTAACACAAGACCATACGCACAAGGCGTTACCGGAGGCTGCGCTTATTCAACTTACTTGCAACAGATACTGTATAAACTAATTTCAGTCGAGCGGATAACGCGAGATGGCGTTCCGAAAGATACAATTCCTAACTGCATATGTGCTAATCATTTCGACCACACTTCCAGGTTGATGGAGGCCGTCAAGAACCGACGTGTAGAAGTGATCAAACAGTTGCTCGATATGGGTGTCGACGTGAATGCTGCTACAGAAGACGTAAGTTCTGGTGTCCTATGCGAGAAGTTTATCAGCAAGGCGAGATTAACTGAGCCTTACGAACGCTATTTTTGTCGCTAAAAATTTCAACTATCCGATGCTGAGGTTGATTTACGCGCAAAGGCCAACCAGTGTACCTGTTGCTTTTGGGTGTGATTTTTGTATTATTTATTTCATCATTTCTTCGTTTTTATGGGAAACGAAGAAAAGAAGCGAAATGATTGTATGTTCACATTTGATACTGTGATGGAAAAAACGCCAGGAACTAATTGAAGTCACTAATAGGGCTATCCGAACCGATATCGGGTACAGACCGGCTTGCGCTGTTCTCACTCTAGATCAGGGGTTCCCAACGTTTCTCTGACCATGTACCCCTTCAGCATTTCGACAGATGAGCATGTACCTTTAAGTACCAAAGTGGAACATGTTCGATTCTCATTTGATCGACTGTCTCCCAACTATGTTATCATGACTAATCATAGATATATTTAACAATAAGCATACAATGTTTTTTTAAAATAATATTCTCTGACATATGTAAAAACATTCGGAAATAACTCATATATAAATATATCTTTCCTTTGTATTGGTAACCGTAAATGTATCCCTTCAGCAGATAGGCTAATGTTCCCCAAGTACCCCAGGTTGGGAACCCTGCTCAAGATATTTCGTTTAGGTGCGTAACCACTTAGCAGAGAGTTTAAAAATACTTCCAGGTTTCAGATTCATCTTCCAAGTTTCCTGCTTACCTATCGTCGATAATCGTAGGGTTTGGACAAGGTTAACGCCTTATTCTATAACCGTGTAACTTGTTGAATATACATCTTAACTGGGTCGCAAGAATTCTTCCGATTCTGATTTTAAACCCTAAGAAAATTTTATTTTGCGCTTGCCCGCACATTTCAGGCGGTCTTGGTTTTAAAAAATTCCAATCGAACTTGAATTTTGGTCTATCCCTCACTAGTCTGTGTTGCACACATCAAAACATCAGTGCGTTAGCTGAGTGCTCTCATCCTTTCACTGTGTAACTTAAAAAACTGAACGCAAGAATATTTTGTTTAAATAGCTGGAGTGTTTTCAAAACGTTGTGAAATAGTCGGTAAACCGACGCAGTTTTGACAATGCCTCTTGTGTAGACGGATCTGGCGGCAGAGTTTGCGTTATTTACACGACTTGGCAGGAACGTTAGGAACTTGTGGCCGGTTTTTGTAGCAAACGTTTGGTACTTCCAGCAGCTTGCTTCACGCAGGAGGGCTAAGCGTATACCATCATTACATGGAGGAACAGCAACATTCGTCAGGCTCGGTCTGTACACGTCGGACTAATCTTTACTTCAAGGCAAATAGGAATCTTTTATCTGCGCTTTTTTCAGAAATGAAGCAGGGTAATTTTGTTTCACGCAAATACCAAGTATTTTTTTGATAAGGTTTAAAATGAAACTGTGAAATATTGCAAATTATATGAGAAATAACAAACGATTTAACATCCCGCAATTTTTTCCTAGAGCAGATTTGTTTCTCCCCCCTATGTTATTGAATGGAACTCAGTGGTACCTTAATGCAAGTAACTCCCCCCTGCAAAGATACACAAGCGAATCAGTTGGGCAAACTTTTTTTAGGAAATCACTTTCACGTAACACCACGTATAATCAGTCCCAAAATCTTATTCAAATAAAATTGCTTGGTACCTTAATGATCTTGGCATTGAAATGTTATAGAATGTTTACGTTTTGTTATCTTCGTGTGACAATGAAAAAGCTTTTGCGCAATAATTTCCAACAACGGGAACCAGCGTTTTGTGCCGCTATGTAAAGCTACTCAAAACAATGAGGATTATACCCAAATTTCAAAGTCATAATTTTTATATACAGGCTATAGCATATTGTGTTTAAATGCTCGGCAAGCATATTGTGTTTAAATCCTCAAGATTTGAGCTTGCTTCGACCCACTGTAATTGCCTCTGATAAAATTGACTCGCTTCGTATAGATGTGTAGTTGCTGCAACAAACTTCATTTGGGGTTGTAGGCCAGTATTTTATATCAGGTGTCACGCGTATTGTTAAAATTCTTTAAAAATAAAGCAGCTTTTTATCGACATCCCAATAAAATATTCAAAAATTATTACGAAAGCATTTACTGAACCCCGATTGAATTTCCGCTAATAACAGCCCTTCCAGGCACATAGTGACAGCCCCTCAGCGTAGATTTGCCAAACGCGAGCCAGTCTCCTGGGTACGCAAACACATTGCTGTGACCGGTTGAATGAAAAAGATAGTTCACGTTTCCGGTCTGATTATTGTAACGGATTATATGTTCGAAAATAGACACAGCAAATTACAAACAACAGTGCTCATTTTAATTCAAACGATCATCAAGCAGCAGTTACAGCAAAGAAGTTCGGTTACACACAGGATTTCTCATTCATTCGCGGCACATGACGTGAGATATTGTGGCAAAGTTATATTCCCTCCTTGTCTGAAGCGGATATAACAAACCAAGCGCTCAGATATTTGAAATAATGCGTGACTGCACAGGATTACATTAAATTCGCTTTGCAGCTAATCCTCACTCCCTATGCTGCCTTCCAAAAGTCAGATGTGCTGCTTAGCTTGTACCTTCACACATACTAAAGACAGGATTTGGCCAGTCTTTAACAGGTGAATGCACGACCGAGCGAGTTGCCAGCAGGAATCTGTCTCAGTAAAATAATTAGCCATTGCCTTGATTGTCTTCGCCGAATCAGACGGTACGGCGCTGCATTTCCGAAGTCTTGAACAAAGTGTAATAAAATTAATTTGCAATTTGTGTTATCTCTGCCATGAACGCTTCAAGAAGTGTTCGTTTTTTTGTATGGAAAGGTTGACTTTGCAAGTAAATGACTGAAACAATTGCACGATAAGTAAATCACCGAGCAAACTTTAATTATCTCTATCAGCAACATAGGTAGAGCGAAAAAGGTCGCACGCCGATCCCGAACCCAAAACAAATCAGTGTTCCCTGTCGTAACTCTCTGCTAGCAGAGACAACACAGAAAATCGCAAGTCCTAGAAAAGGTTTGATAAATGTTCTTCTTGTACACTGTCATTTACATTATTTAGCAAATGTGGTTTTACTACCTTTTGAGGTTCCACACTTTTTTTCACTGATACATTTTGGTCATTGAAACATTTCGGCCAATTGTCTCATTTGTATCAAACTCACCATACCAGTGTTCATTCATTAACCTATATTTTCAGACATTCTGACCAAAATGGCTTAATTTTTTCGGTCATTTAAAAAACGGTCTATGACTGAAAAAAGACCCAGGTTCCACAGGTATATCAAATTTTGCATAAAAGGAACACAAAAGATATGCCAAGAGAGGTGATGTGTCCACTTGTGATGATGTCGTTACGTGATGCTGTGCAAGACTTGTATGAGTCTCCAAACAAGCTACTGATGATCCAGATAGGATCTTCAAGACTTTTACTGCAAATCAGGCTTTGATTGACTGGCACAAGTTGCAGGACCCATGTCTGTTGACTGAGTTTTGGAACCTGCAAAAATGCGGCATGAATTGGAAGGAAAGCTTAATAAGGAGTTGGTTGGTTATATTGTCTTTTAACACTGCAAACTGTTTTGATTGCAATGCTTTAACAACTTGGTGAGTAAATTAAATAACTGATGGAATTTTCGAGTCACATGCATTAGAACTAGGGCAACCAAAAGTCAATAAAGTCAAAAATTTTCTGCCTTTTTTAAAGCTTATGAAACGTCCACAAACCAAGTTTCACGCTCATACCCTGAGGGAATCCCAAGTTATTAGGTCAAAAAAAAGTCAAAATTTATCATTAGGTCAAACTTTCCTTGCAGCACAGTTTTTTTCTCTTTATCGATATTTTATTAAAACTACAAGAACAGATATTGGTATGATTTTGCAAGTTTTGTTGCAATTCTGTAATAATAATGGGTTTGCTGTGATTTCTGATGTAATAATGTTATTTTTTCCACTACTGGACGATGAACATTATGTAGGATAGGCATGGTGTTATAGAACTTGTTTGGTAAATGCTTAATCTATTATGCATGGTGTTTCGACTTCATGTTCTCAGGTTTGACTCTATTTGCAGTTATTAATCTACTTATCAATATAACATCACCAAAGTTAAACATCCTAAGTTTTTTAATTCCGAAGCATAGTGCATGAATATGCTTCTGGCAAGCTGAACTAAAGGCAGAAAGTTTATAGGTCAAAACAAAGTCAAAATTTGTAAATTTTAAAGTCAAAATTTCAAGTTTTTAGGTCAAAAAATTGGTTGCCCTAATTAGAACAGCAATAGCCACTGTGCAATGAATTTGAGTTCAATGCTTGTGGGCAGCATATTCACAGCATGTACGTTTTGGGAGGCCGTGTTTATCAGACAGCAAGTGAACCACAACAGACAAAAATGTGCTTCCAATTAGGTGCCTATGGCATTATGCACCAACAAGTAGCAAAGGGTAATTCTGCAGGCAGTAGCAAGTGTAAGTCGCATATGTTGAGTGCATTTGAATGTCACACAGGGCAGGACCTACGTAGCCACATCTTAGTTGCCCCATTATGACTGATGCTTGTTTTTTTACAAGCCCTAGTAGGGCATCAGACTGAATTGAAGTAGGCTCATGTATTTTTTGATTTTTTATTCTGGGTTTGTAGAAGGTAAAAAGCAGTTTTGTTACCCCAATTTTTCACAGGCGTTTTGAAGTTAGCAGACATTAATTACTGTATGCATTTCAATATTAAGTAAATATCTGACAGTGTCAAGGATAAAAGTGTGACATGTCTTTTAACCAGGGATGTTGTAAAAAAAAACGACCA
>JGI24021J15306_10001070_pt1 | contig 25127 bp, 11 predicted proteins | sample Ectturendosymbi1_FD_15306 | JGI IMG/M metagenome (IMG submission 15306) | reverse complement strand
GGGTGTAAGCAAGGAATCGATCAGCAAATTTTTAATAGGAAATCGATTTCACGTAAAATTACGCATCCTCAGTCCTTATTCAAATAGAATCCAGACCAGCATCAGACGCTAATTTTAGCAGTAAATCCAAGCTGATCCTCGCACTGTCCGTCAACATTCCAAAGTCTTCGATGTTGTCAACGTCTCGCCAAGGAATTTCAGTTGATAGTGAATTCCACCCTGCTTATTGGTGAGAATAGCGTGCTTAGTCAGTGGTCTGCAGCTGCTTTTTACCAGAACTGAATTCCATTCGCCGTGCATATCAGTTTTCATATCCAACGGATACGCCTTCGTAGTTAACAAAACAAAGCGGTAGGGCGTGATGCATGGCTTTGCCTCCATGGCGCATGTGGAGGCTGTGTGAGCAATTTACTGCCTTGACTGACAAGTGGCAAGTTGTATATATTATAGCTTCTCTCGGGAGGATATTCGCTGTTTTATGTTTCTTCGCACCACTTTAACCGAACACCCAGAGGTCATTTTATCCTGCACTCCTGTCGTACTGGTAACGCGAGTCTTCCCAAGAGAGTTAAGTGTTATTGGTCAGTTATTGGACGTCAAATGTGTTGTACTGCAAACCTTTCTCATTCAGTCGTTCTTAACAAATGTTTGTGCCTCTTCTAATTGCGTCTTCAATATGCGTAGAGTAACGCCTGTACATACGCACGCACCACATCACCTTAGCGAAAGCTATGAACAAGATTTTTGACCCACTGGTTGCATGCTGGACACCCTGCGAGCCATCTTCTTGGGGTCCTAAGTGAGAATATAGGTTGACGGACTAAACTGTCCGTTTTAAACTTTGCATGAGTGTTCCCTCCAATGTCAACAATGCAAGTTGCTTATTCAGGAATATGTACTTTCAGGACATGTATTTGCTATGGTTCCAACTGCCTTATTTTGTTTCTACCCTTGGAAGGTATAAAATGTTTATCATGTTTTGTTGGGGCAATACGTCTGTCGTTTGTATTAAACTTAATTATAAATAAGTTGATATTCCACGTTGCCAGCACATAGCGAAAAAACGTCGCTGCAAATATCGGCCAAAGATGGTATTGACCAAACCTCCGCTGGAAGAAAGTATCTCAGAATCCCGCTCTGAAGAGAATTCGTACGATGTAGACTAAAGGAGCCAGAACAAATGCTTTTTATAAAATTGGAAGCGAATCCATTCAGGATCATTTACAACAAGGGTCACCAACATGGTGCCCGCGGGCGCCAGGTCGCCCGCACGGACGACGTGAGTCGCCCGCGGGCCTGTTCTGACAATAGCATAAACATGATCAGTGTCTTCACATTGATGAATATCTTTAATTTTTATCAATGATAACATAGTTGAAGACAAATTGAGCAAATTTTTGTTTCAGAAGTGTGTGTATTAAACTGGTAGCCCTTCGCATGAATCTGTACCAAGAAGTAGCTCTCAGTTTCAAAAAGGTTGGTGACCCCTGATTTACAATATATCTTGTTGTAGAACAAGACTAAATATATGCTATTTTTGCGCATGATGTCTATGTAAGTTGTAGGGTTTACAGGTTTCGCTACCACTAACGCATTTTTTTCAATCAAACACCAACTTTCCACAAGCAATCATGACGATGAATAACTATCGCAAGTTGTCACTATTAAGGTTATTTTGCCCCTTATGCTTTACTGCTCAGGGCTGAAGGACTTTATGTACTACGTAACAGCCAGTTTCCTGATAAAAGCTTCTCGAAAACCGAAATTAGACACCAACCGACCAATTTGGCGCTTTTTCGTAAAGCATAGCAATACAAAGCCTTTGCACGAAATGTATTTTCAGTTGGCGTAATTAACATTTTACAATGTATGATCGCAAACAACTGGAAATTTTGGCACTACCTAAATGGATTTTTCATGTTTCTACTATATGGACGGCTGCGCAATCAAATATTTATTTCGCACGTTTTATATACTTCGGTGCTGCAATGGCGCCATAGCTTCAGCAAAGGTTTCCTATAATTGAATCCGGTCGATGATAAGGTTACGTCAGTAAGCTTCAAGCAAGGACAACCAGATGCAGTCCTATCAATCTTATTGAAACGTTGTAGAAATTCAGCCGAATTTTAATTGGTTTAGTGAATCTCTGTTTGAGTCACTTTGAATTTTAGCTTGTCAAGCACCTCCTAACGTAACAATAGTCTAAAAAAGACCACATTCGGTTAACCATACTGCTTAATTTTTCAGCAATGAACCCAAACATTTACTAAAGACACAGGCAAAAAACTGTTGCCTGTTAATGCTAAAGTTTGAAATCACCCGCTTTTCAAACCATGGTTTGCACAGTGTGTGGCGGCACTGTTATGCTGCACAAACCGAGAAAGAAGGCATCGGCCGACGTTCCTTGAATTGATTACAGCTAAAAAAGTGTTCTTCAGTCAAATCTTTAGTCCGGTGCAAATCGATTCATGCGATTACTTCGACGTGTTTGTTCTGCTCAGTTATGTTCTGGCTTTCTTTACAAATGAAGTACTCTCATCGACAAACCGGCGACTACAGCACAAGCTTTGATGACTATCGAGTGGCATACAAGAGACAATACTCATAGGTGACTTCATCTCGTGTAGCATCCGAATAAACAACTGTAAATAGCCTTAAAGAGATCAAAGCCGTGGTCTGCAGCTGGTGACTATTGATCGAAAATCCATTTATTTGCGACGGGACGATCACAAGAGCTTTTAACATTTGCATCTGAAGGAACGTGTTCCCGCTATTTGCGTCGCATGCTTTCTCGTGCCCGACCGATCGCTTTGCTATAGAAATCCTTGTGTGACTTTGACTAAAAATTAGGTTGTAGGCTGGTATTGGATGATAGAAGCCTTTTGGTAAAACGAAAAACACTCAAAGACTGTTTTTTTCATGGGATGTTATCGAGGATGATTAACTTTTTTCCGATGTAAAATAAAGCACTTAGGTCTATCTCCCTTAACATTTCTTTAAAACATTATTTTCGAATAGATTTTTATCAGACCTATGCTTGCAAATCATGGCTTACCACTTCCAGTCGACTGGTGACATTGCCAAAGGCCCTTTAATCAACATAAAGTTAAAAAAGACTTGCCACTTGGTGAACTGTTTGCGTAAACCAGAGTGCACGCTGATATGCATTTGCTGTTGATGAAACCCAAAAAAATGTACCGCATGTTGAACCANCATCTCACAGATGGTGTATACTGTATTAAACCATACGCACAAATACATGGTAAGGCTCTTCTTCAAAAAATGATATTCAATTTAGCACCACGTGCATCTGTAATGTGCTATAATGTGCACAGCAGGATGGTTTCGACCCGTAAGAAAAAACTAATAGATCATTTAAAGTAACGTATTTTGCGTATTTCCCTCGACATCTCCGATTTCTCAGTGTTTTTACAGTCTTTTCTGTCTTGCCGCAGAAAGAAACCAAACAAAAGAACCTTCTACATTCTTGTGCATTATCAGTTGCGATGACACCACCGCTTCGTGAGCCTTTTTTGCTCTTGGAAGTGAGAAAGACAATCATCGACCTCTTTGTTCAAAAATCACCCAGACAACAGTTTCCATGAGTTGGAGAAAAGGAGGTTAAACTTTCTGTGGACTTGAAATCCTTTCGAGGTCCACGAAGTCAGCAACTGTGAATAATGAAAGTCAGGTTTGAAAGAATGAGGTCAGTCTGACGAAGCAGACTAATAAAAAAATATTGATGTAGAAAACTTCAGAAAGCTCAAAAGCACCGATTTCAACTTCCCTAAAGTGAAACTTACCTGAACTTCGACAGGATTGCAACATTTGTGGTAACTGGTAAGGTCATTTTTACCTTGCTACAGATTTTCATGAAACACTGATCGGTGTGAGTGGTTTTTGAGGTGCAAATGCATCTTCCGTGCTTGGGTTGTACTTTCTAGTTTCATGTATTTCAATTTTTTGGGCATACCTAGCCATGAATTCAACGCATATAGCAATGATCTATAGATCAGTGTTTCTTAACTGGGTCCCCGGCGAAAAATCAGGGCGTCCCCAGGAGGAATGCCAAAGTTAACAACGTATTCGCTTTATCATAATATTGTTTGCTCTTTCGTCATGAACCTTCTCTGCAGATTGCACAGGCGAGGGTCCCCAGCCAATCTGTAGGAATAGGGTCCCCGGGGTTGTAAAGGTTAAGAACCATTGTTTTAGATGATAAGTAAGCGTAATATCAACCAACTGTACTTGGTGATGTAAACGTACGCTTATTAGGTTTCTATTTTGCAGTTTTAACATTTCCATCTCAATTTCAACCAATTAGGGTTAGTCCTGCACTGCCAAAAATACCATTGTTATTAAATGGTAAACATAATACTGCTGTCAAGATCGAGACGTAAAATATACCCAAGACAACTTCAGGTAGGCGAAGTTATACACCACCACCGAAGCCGGTGGACTCGGTTAGATTCTCTGTCGGGTCATATCAAGACATGAGAAACGGTATTTCCGGCCTGTCCCTTTGTGCCCATTTAATGTCTATAACCACAAAGATAAAAGCTTTCAGACTTTATTACTTGCCTACAGGTAGAAATGTAGATCTTGCTGCAGGTTTGGTATCGTTTGTGATGACCAAATCAACTGCTTTCACAATTCAGAATCGCTTCAGGTTCGTAACAAACAAAGATTGAGATTATACTGTAGTTCATTAGTTTCCTTGAAAACTGAAGTATTTTGTTGTTGGTCATATGCTTTTTGGAACTCAAACGTCTTCAGTGTATGAATGATCTTTTCTTGTTTTGAATGGCGTCTATAAAGGTTAAAAACTTTTATTTTCACTCAAACGAAAGATATCTTAGAAAAAACAAGAAACGTACAATGAAAAATTTAACAAAATGTGATCACTTAAATTCTTTCTGGGCGCTGAATTTGAGCTAATCTATGGCTATAAATAAGGTAAAGGTTACTGGGCCCGGATAATTTTTGCAGGCAGATTTTGTCTAAAATATTTTGGTTTTGTCTTTGCGTTTATTTCTTATGAGATCATGGCTCTCGTATAATTTTAATAATATTGAAATCATGTACTGACAAGAGCTGCTACACCGGCAATCCCGATCGCCTTGTGTACCACGTTAAAAATCCTGATTGTGGTTGTAACTGGTTTTACGCTGCTGTGTTGAGAATGAAATGCATTCCTGACTGAAATCTTGGCGTGCAAACTTTTCTAAATGCTGTTATTTCTACCTGATCTGATAGTCAACTAAAATTTGAACGTCTATATGCTGGGACTCTCACGAAACGAAAGTGGAATATCGAAGCTCTTTATTTGGTGCAGCTACAGACAAAAAATAACCTTGTGTTACTCCGAAATAGTTAATAAAAATTTCATGAATCTTATCCTTCTGCAAGCTGAGGTGGTGATATGTTGACTTTGAAAAATTAGTGTTTTTCTTGAAGAGATTGCAGCGCTATTTCATAGGGTAAAAGAGATTGCAAGATTGAGTTGTTGCCGATAGCCTCATTATGATCAATTTAACGTTAAATCACTATCAGCAGAGGCCCAGGAATAGCTCCTTGTTTTCTAGACCAGATGCTTCACTGAATGGCTGTGGCAAAGAGTATACTGGCATCTTGGTGTAAAGTTTTCATAAAAAAGGGATTTCATAACTAGTAGAATGGAAGAAGCATAATGGGTAACTGACTTAAAACAAGCAAGAAATATTTTTTGGGCGGAAACTGGGGGTTCTTGAGATTTGACCTCTAAATGCCCTGTTGTATTTAGTATAGAACGCAATTAAAGAGAGCTGCAAGAACTGAAAACACAAAATATATTAAGATTTGAACTAACTGAAGGCAAGTAATAGTAAATCAAAAATGTGATTAATCATTTTTCCTCTTAATTACAAGCGTGCACTTTCCAGAGAGACCAGTGATTTTAATGAAATGCTTACAGGGTAAATACGGTTCATGTTTTCAAAGTTGCAACTTTCCCACTGTAGTTTGCTGATTTAAATCTTTCTTTATAGATTCAATTCCATACATTAAGGGGCATTTCTACAACTCTAAACAAAAAGATAGATTCATGCCCGCTGTTTTTTTACAGCAAGTTTCATATTCAACTATTTGATGCTAATTCCTCAAACAAGCTAAAATGTTATAAAACTAATTTTTCTTACTTTTTGAAGAGGTGTGCCTTTGGCGTTTTGAAAGCCATTGACCCATTTGCAAAACTTTTATGTTTACTCTAATTTCGTGATTGTTACCTAACCATTAATGAAAGAACTTCATCTGTCGCTGTCGCGAAATATAACCTGCTTCAGAATTTACAGCGTTTTTCAACTTGACTTTCAATTTTGACAGTTGTTGTTGCTCAAGTAAACTTTTCTTTTATATAAAAAAACGAAGCGTGAGAAAATGAGGGCAATAAAATCTACGGCACCGTATGACTATTTCTCGCATATATAATCCGGCAACTGCGAGGGTGGCCCTTCGCTGACGGGATAGCTGGTTTCACTGTAAACACTCCTAGGCGACTGACGTCTATCCCAACGGATCTCCCTGTTTTGACTTAAAATAATCTTGGTATTCAGTATTTTTTAATGTCTTAATCGCAGCAAGCCTTTAAGCAGATTTAGACCTACTCATCCTGTGTCATCTGAGCATTGCTTGAACATCCGCTCTAGAACAATGAATGGATCGAGCAACAAGTTTAAAACTAATTTTCCTAATTTAAGCTCCTGCACTTGATAACACATTCTTAGCGACACGTGATAAGTCGGAAAGGTAAACATATGTTGCATACGGTTACCAGGCTTAGTTCTGTAATGCGATCGGTCAATTTGCTTTGCGTCTTCGCCAAACTCACAGAGATCGTATAGGGACAAGGTTTAAGTTTCTCTTTCTTGCTTGTCAATAAAAACTCTGTGATTAGTCAAGTCAAAACAGTTCCTGTAATGTTCCTACAAAAACAGTTCCCACCACTTAAAACCTATTAAAGTAACTTTATTCACCATGATTTTGTACAATTCGGAAAACAGCATGAGCGATATAAGGCCATTTTGCCGTCTATTTTTTGTCACAACCGTGGTTTGAAGTATACCTCATCTCTTTCTTTGGAAAGAAATCCTTTCTCAGCAAGGAATCAGACACTAAGATCTTACAGAGAATATATTTCGCCTACGAAGTAGGTATCATCAGCGCTTATTCAAACAGAATCTCTCTTACAGTAGTAAACCCGTAATGAGACTTGACAACCCAGCATTACTGAATTACTGAAATCTCCCCCCCCTGACCGTACTGGCTGGATCCGCCCCTGGTGAGAGGTTTTTCACGTGTATGAAACGTCATACGTGATAACTGGAATCCTTCATTTTTTGTAATTATTCCTTTTAACTAGGCATCTTTTAAAATCAGCCAAACTGTTTGAAAAAGAGTCAAAGAATCTACTTCAACAAACATTCATTAAAATGATGCGACTGCGAAAAAAATTTCAGTATTATAACTCTTTTTTTAACAAAGTAGTAGGCTAATGAGCCTTTCATCCAGTGCAATCGATTGTAATCGAGAAAATGCGTCATCATGCTGCAAAAATTGTCACGAGCCCTGAGCGACGGAAAGTTATCGGGACAAGCGATAAAATTTCGCAGATCAGTGCAAGTCAAGAACGCTATTTTTTGAAAAATTTCAGACCGGGAACGTACTAATATTTTAAAGTTTGTCTAAATTCTTTATAATTGGCAAGCATACCAAACAATTTTGAGACCTCTTTCAAAGTAGTGGCCTATTAATAGAAATGTCATTTGTAATACACAGGTACATAAATTTCAAATTCTTCACCGTATTTTAAGGTGACCAGAAAAACGTTCGCTTTGAAGGGTTTACCATTCTATTTTAGTCCACCATTCTATTTTAGTCTGCACTTCACACTTTTGCTGCTAAATCTGTAAAATTTCAGACAACTGCAAACGACATAAACTTAATGAAAACAAGCTCACGAGAACTGGCGGATGCAAGTTTTCATAATAGTTTTAGACTAAACTAATGACTGAACCCGATTTGAATCTCCAAGGTCAAGGACTTGGACTTCAGAATTTTGCACTTTGACTTTCTCAGACAAAAATTTTTTTTCAGAATGTTATCACCAGATGCCAGTTACATCTTGGGAGGTAAACCTGTTGGGGATCCGAATAGCACGTTAAAATGACATCGTGGCGTACACGACACCAACTATTGCAACATCAACTGATTAAAGCTTACTGACTGTGTTTCAGGAGTGACGAACGTCAATTTTCTAGATTTTACTTCAAACGTTGTCGTAATGCAGATACATTTAAAATGTCTACATATGACCTGTTTCCAGGGTCAGTCTGACATGACGAAAGACCCCGATAATCACAAGAACGTCTTGGTTTTCCAAAAACTGCCGGTGACCTCATTGTAATCAGTTAATGTCAGCATAACTTAATCAATGTCAATATTGTAATTAGTTAACCAATGTCAGTATAACTAAACAAAAATAAAATTTTTTTTAAATGATCAAACTTGAAGATTTTGCAAAGTTTTATGCTGCATAAAATTAAATTTGGAATTAAAAAACTTGTGCCAATGTTTTCTTGATTTCTAATGCTTGAAGTTAACATACCACAAAGCAAATTGTATAGCAGATAATTAGTTTAATCGCAAAACGAAAAAGATATGGTATTTACCGTGAGCTCCAAAGGGGTTTCCCGATATAGTGGACGTGTATGAAAAGAGCACACTTGCCTCACCCAAAAGTATTTTTTTTATAATTAACAATTTTTATCGCTAGCACTATATAAGAACTGCAAACAAATGGTTACACTTTTCTTAAGTTTCGTTTTTTTGTTTCTTGTATTAATTTATTTTACAGGTGGAGAAAAGTGCATGCGGTTAATTATGTAATTATTTAATGCTTCGAGCTTAAAAGCTCAGTGTAATTTTTTGTTGATTTAACAATCTACGAAAGCGTTCTTTATTACTTTTAAGGCCTTATCAGTGGAGCTCAGAGGCAGAGCACCATCGCAAGACTCGTTTCAGACAAATGTAAAACTCTTGAACAACCTCGATTCCGATAGCGAGTATCTCTGATGAAGAGCGAAACGAGATCCAATTGCGTATTAGGGTAATACCCAGCGATGCTCGTATTGATGGGTTGAGACTTCCTACGTTTGTCAAGGGATACAACCATTTTATACAGAAACTGAAATGTTTCTAAGTGAAATGTACAGCAAAGGCATTTTCGGGCTATTATACTTGTGCTGAAGCTATTCCTGTGATATCGTACGCACTAACGCACCATGCTCCACCAAGCAAAAGGACTATAACCTATGGAACAAAAGTAAAACTGGCGTTTCTTGTTACAGGAACAACATTTAAAATTGATAATTGAAAACTCTAGGCTTGTTGTGAGCTTTCAAGGAATCTGCCTGCCATGCTCTACTTTCATAAAGTAGCGATGGTTCGGACTTGTACATGTCCACATTCCAGCAATACGTCTCCACAAGCGTGACGCAGTCGAATCATCAGCAGTAATTTGTCACCTCAGTGGAGACATATTACTTGGACGTTTAAAATTACTTGCAAATAGAATTTTCCTGGTGCATACAATGCAATTTACGCACACTAACTAAACATGAAAGCAACAACGATACCAAAATTAAGTATTCAGTTGAATACATAACCTGCGTTAGTGTGTAATGTAGGTGTGACGTGGCACGTATGCATCTGCTACAGTGACTACCGGGTGGAGCAAGTTACAAGTGCCGGTGAAAATAAGATGTACAATGCAGAACACCGAACTGGATAGCTTCAACTGCATGGGTATATAAAAAGAAAATTATAAAAACTGTATTTCCATTCTGCACGTTTCTCCATTAACCGTTCATTCCTAAATGTACTTGGGATAACATGCTCGTGTCTCTAAAATTGGAATTACTACCTTGTTTATCACGTTTGTGCGTTATGGCACTGCTTTACGACACAACAGCTGAAGCAAAAGGCTCACTTCATTTCAAGCAAACGTAGAAGTTCGTTATCCATTTGTGTGCAATTGTTTTCTGTAATAGAGTATCCTTTTTCACTACTGCTTTTGCTTCGTTAGGGCATCGAGACTTCAATCATTAAAAACCAGCACAACATGCTCAGCAACGTTATCACTTATCACAGTTTTTATCACCTTTTCGACAAAACGTACGCTTGGATTACGAAATTTGCCACCGTATATGTTACGTGCGTACAGGTGCTTCCGTTACAATTACACACAACTTTAAAATTTTGGAAGCGTTATTCAGAAGAATGCTCTGAATCCAAGTTTAACCCAAGTGTTGTGAGACTTGTCGACGCCATTGCTTGGGTTATTTTGCTCATAACTTCACCAATTTAAAAAACTTGACCGAGAACGGCATCAGCCGGGTGTGTTAAGAAGCGCAAGTTTGATATTATACTCGACTGGGCGATACAACCTCCACGCCTCACGCCGACACCGGTATATCTCACAGTCATAGGCGTATCCAGGGGGGGGCAAAGGGGCCATGGCCTCCCCCAAATTTTCAGAAAATATAGTCATTTTGTGCTTTGAGAGGCATTTTTCCAAGCAAAATAGTGTATTTCGCCTAAAATCAAACATTTTTCCCCCAAAATTTTTTTGGTTCCCCCCAAAATTTTGGGCTGGCTACGCCACTGCTCACAGTGGGCTAAATCACCAAAGTTTTGGAAAGGATAGAAAGTTGATGTGGGTGAAAACCGAAACCCATCATTTCATTGTGAGTGTTCAGACAAGTGTTTCTCGCAGTTTAACAAAAACATAATTGATAGAATGTATCAGTCTTGTTTTCCTAAGAAAGGTTTGTATCAGTTTGCACCCACACCAGCACATGAGCACGTCGACTCTTCTACATTTTGTTATTTAGTTTGCTGTTGATTTACATTTTAGTGTTTGCTTGACATACCGAAGGTATTGTTAACGCTTTGCAGCAGTATCAATGTCGAAACATTGTTGGGTGACACGCAGTCCTGTATGGTTTCTCCGAAAGAAGCTATTGATCAAAATGACTAGGTTGTCATTTAGTCATCAAAATGCCCAGTCATTATTTTTATCGTCGTTCGAGCTTCCCAAAATTCCACTCACTTTTTTCAGGTAATTTACGTCTAGATCTTTTCAGATGTAAAGAGATGTCTGAAGAAAGTCTAAAAGTCAAATAGTGGAGATAATGGCATGTGCTTCTCTGCAGAATTTAAAGGTAACATAGTTTCGCTCGAAAAGTGTCAGGTTTTTCATCCGCAAGAATGTTCGCTTTGTCCAAAAAGCACTTTCTGGCAGCCTGGCTGCACTCCTGCGCAATATCACTTCCAGAGAATAAGGTGGGTTTGGTTTTAGCCACTTATGTTGCAAACGGAGCTGTGAAAAGGTTTTAAAACAAAGCGTCTTTTTCCGCTGACCACAAAACTTGTGTTAAAACTGCTTTGCTGATGAGTTCCACTATCGCATGACACATTGTTGTAATTTACGACGGTCAAAATAGCTTGTGTGATTCTTTCATGTACATTTTTTGCCTGGAGATGCCGACGCATTTAGATTCATTGAAGTTAAAAACTGACCAAGCTTGCTTGTCATCCCAAATGTTGACAGCCGAAAGCTGATGCCGCCAAGTCATATCGTAAAAATCGCCCGCATTTCTTTTCTGGCAAGACACCAGTGCACCCTCTTCAGCTAGAAAAACATTCTAATTCGATAAAAACAAACACACTGTGTGGACCAGCTATTTCCAAACGAGGTAGGTAATTTGAGAGGCTTCAGGGCCGTTCATGCATGGTTGAGTGCGAGATCGCTGCGTGCTGGACTGCGGCGTTGAAGGATCTTCCCACAAGCGTTGACGAACCGGCAAACAAACGCTGCCCAGTCGTCCTTACCTCACTCACCTCTATCGTTCTTTTCACTTGTAGTCATATTTCAGAGCTCAGCGTAATGTTTGCTGCCCACCAAGGTATAATTGACTCCAAAAAGCGATGTGTGGATATTTGTTCAGTTAACCGAAAAATTTTGATAATTTTGGCATCAGCTACTCACAAAGTTGCGTGGAAATGCAGACTTCCATTCGAGTGTAGGTACGTGACAGTTAGCGTTGCGTGGCATCTGTTCAACTATTAATGCCGATTGCCAACGTGCCGAGCGCTTCCACGTTTCTTTACACCGAAAACGTTTTGTGCTACTCAAAGGGCCAAGCTTATCCGATTGTACAGGTTTGCTGATTGACCGAAAAGTTTCGAAATCATTACATCGCACTGCGACACTAACCTTCCTCGGATTTTCTGAACCTTGGCGAACTCACGATGAAGCTTCGATTGAGTTTCTGTATTTGCCTTCGTCTGCTACTGACATTTACCGGCTTTGTTCTCTTTTAACGCTCCCAACCGCCAGCTGTAGGTTGTGGCTTCTTACCGGCTTTGCATTCGGTCGCATGATTTCATAGATATTTGCAAAAAGGAGAATCGCGTTTGAGCATCGCGCGAGAAGTTTGTAGAACGTAAATGCAAATGCCAGAAAATTTACTGTGAAATCTAAAATGGATAATCTTGCAAAATAGCCCTAGAATTATCTGTAGTTACCCGCATGTGGGTCGTAGAAATGGAGCGACGAATATCAGTGGTGCGATTGTCATGTAGATACCATGACCAATCATGCAAGTAAGCCAAGCAAAGAATTGTTGTATCCTCTGAATTTTTTGCCGTTGGGTCTGCAGCTCATGTCAGCAGCATGTTGAAACATATACGTAAATCATATCCACTGTATAAAAACAGCAATATACCCACTTGGATACAAAAGCAATATGCTTCTGCAGAATAATGTAGTACAGCAAGTTTCAACGAGAACAAGTATAGAATTAAAAAAACAAGCTGTTGTCGTATTTTTGCACAATAAGCTCCATACCTTTAAATCAGCGGTTTTCAACTTTTTTTGACCCATGGACCATCTCTTAGAAAAATATCCGATGGACCACTTCGCTAAGCTGACACCTCATGAACAACTAGTCTGGTCTTACATATTGTATTGTACAGTAAAGGCTTTTTACGAAGATTTTATGGAATTCTGTAGAGCACTAGAAATTCCATGTGGACCACCGGTGGATCACCCGGACCACGTTGAGAATCACTACTTTAAATGTGTAACTTGATGCAACATTTTCTTATTTGTTATTATCATTTGTGTTCTTGATGTCGTTTGTTTCAGAACAATAGGTAGGTTCAAATGTCAAATCACAAACTTGCGTATAGTTCGGGAAAATATTTTATATCAAGCCGCAAGGACCGCTACAAATTCACAATTGGAAATGATACCTATGTCCTGTCCAGCAATGGTCAAGGATCGACTGAAGCGAACGCTCTCCTAACAAGATTGACAATGTTATTCCGCTTGGAAGATATTTTTTCCTTAGTACGTTGATGGTTCCTTGGAGAGGGAAGTAACCAAGCATGCACATAGCTAGCTTATAACTTTTGTCTTCTTCAAATACTTGTATTTCGGATTGTATTTAGAAAGCCAGTCTCGGTGTATCAGCTGCTTGAATGAACCACCAATTTTGTCCTCAAAACATTCTTTCTTTATGGCCTTCTGAGGTGGCCGAAAGTTTAGCGTGAATCGCCACCAGTCTTGAGTTTGTTTGTTTTCTTTGCTCTTGCTTTAGTCTTTCAGCGTTTTATCCGCAAACATTGCTTGCAGATTGCAAGATTGAAGATGTGTAGTCTTACCTGAAATCGATTTCCTATCAAAATTATTTTTCTAATGAATTCAAACCTTTCACCTTTGTAGAGACTCGTTACACCAACACTCCATGTACATTTTTAGTGTCTTTTTCAAATGTTTAAAATTTTGTCAACAAATTACTGGCCGTTTCGTCACCATCTCCTGCATGGCTTCAAAATGTACGTCAAGCTACAGAGGAATCCACCATTTGAAAGAGTAATGATCCATCCAACTCTGCGGGAACTTTGCGCTGAAACCCAAAAATGAAAGTCGGGCAGAGCTATTGGTGAGGTTCAGGTTCAACGCTGAAACAACGTGAACAACGAGTAACGCATATAACAATACCTTTATTCTATGTCACGCCTGAAACACAATGAGTTGCAATTCCTCTTTTCACAATTTTCTTAAACATATCTGCAACACCCTATTTAAAAATCCAAACAACGGTTTACCGATTTATCTTTTTGATCCGAAGTCAATGTGAATTTGTGAACGTTGTTGCTAAAACATTAAGATATTTGGTGGGGTAACATGACCAAGGTGCTAAGGCTTAAGGAAACAAAATAGAGAATCATGACGCAGTCTCTGTCAAGGTTGGAATCCTTTGTTGAATTTGTCATTGCTGTTCATAATAACGCTCTGAAAATGAAGCGACGGGCACGTCAGTGCGTTATTGCAGCCATCATTTGACCAATCTGCGCGTTCAGTGCGGTAGATACAACGCGTGGACCTCCAACCTTTGTTACCCTGAATTGCTACGTCGACCGCAACGCCAGAGCGCGAGATTTTGTTTTGTCAGCGCGGCCCGACAGACGAGCGTCCTTTACCTCTCGTTCCACACGGTTGCACCCGAAAGACTTGCTTCTCGTTGATATTAATCGCATCTGCATTGGAGCACTTGGCCGAAATATTGGCGTGTTGGACAATATCCCAAAGAATGCTGAATAGTCTGTCGTACTGTTGAGAAATGACGCTATTTGTTCGGAATGTTTTGTCCGGTCCTACAGACGATGTCGTTATTCGCTAAATTATTTATAGTCGTATCATTATATCATTTCAAATGCGCAGGGTTAAGCTTAATGGATCCATTGAAAAAAATATGGAGCAACTTGAAAGCTGCTGTAAACAGAGAAGCAGAAAAACTCGTTCTCGGGCGCTTTTCCGTAATTTATTGGCGCAATCTCCTGAATAAGGACGCTCACCTGCCAAACGTCTCGTTGAAAGTTGATAGATAAGGAATGATTTTGAAACTTGCACCGTTTGCAATGACCATACGTTTCATTTCTTTCAACCGGAGTTAACTTCGTCGTGATGGCGTATCTTTTACCAAGTGCTTTAATTTGTGCTTTTTGCCAAGCAGGAGTTTGTAGATAATGTTGTTTCTATAATACCATTTGTTTTTCTGTACCCCTTTCAACATTCTTCAGTATAGAAAACTACTAACAACAAGTGAGAAAAAAGAATAAAACTATAGTAAAACAACATTTTCCTAACAAGAACTATACCTTTGGTTCAATGTATTACGTACCCCAGGGGCGCAACCAGGGGGGACAACCGAGCAATCGCCCACACCGAAGTTTTCAAAAACATGTTTAGATGTTATTTACAACATCAAGTTACGATCATTTTGCCACCCCCTTAATTACCAGTTGGTTGCGGCCCTGACGTGCCCTAAATGCTCAAGACTGCAAACACGGTTTGCAGCATTTTGTAATGCAGCTAGATGCGAATGATATGTTGGAGGGAAATCGTAGGGAAAATTTTGTGCTGACAAGAACGAACTTCGACCAAATAACAAAGGTACCACCTGTAGTCAACAAAACGGCNGCGCATGTGCTGGTCTCAAAACCGNAAGCACTTTTACATTCGGACCATGGCGATTTTGTCAAAGATATGTTGCCGTTCAAAGGGTGCTGTTCATTACGACGCAGTAAGGTTTGCAGTTCGTGGAAAGAAGTAAACAAATTTACGTGATAACACAAATAAAAGGAGGTGACTGGCAGTAGCACAGCCAGAATGCGGCCGACGAGGCCATGACCCATCCCGAAACAAATTGAGCTGTGACATCGAAATGATCTTTGTGCAAATTAGCTAAAGGTTGAAATGTGACGGCGACACTGACTGGCCCCTCCCGAACATATTTCCTGGCTGCGCAACTGGTGACTGGAAGTAAAATACCGGAAACAGTCAGTTGTGCCACTTCTGGTATTTTTAAATGAGGTTGCCTATCTACGTATTACTTGATGGTTAAGTGAACCACAGAACTTACGGCCGCAAAAGCTGACAAGTTCTAGCATTTACGCCATAACTGTGTTGCAGGTACAAGATTTATTCATGTCAAGGCTCAGTTTTATGGTTAGGTGTCTGTGTGTTGCATTTCATTTTCAGAACAGGCTCTTATACATTTTCCGCTTTTTTGTCAGAAAAAAATTGAGGGTTTACCCGTTGATAAAGTTTTCCAACAGGTGCCAATATATTCGATAAGTTGGCTATAATGTACTTGTGACTCCAATAGCAGACTAGTGTCCACAGCGACGAAATATCAAAGTTGACATCTATTGAGAAATACCATTTTGAGTATAGGATCATGACTATGCTGCCACGCTTTTGCGCTATCAGTATTACTGAATGTTTTTTACAGTTTTGCAATGCAAAACCATTCTGTCGCTCTGTTATTGTGTCTTTACCGAATTATGCGTGTAAAAAGAAGTGCAAAACCACAGGCATCCAAAAGCGTTTTGACTGCTATATGGTATGTGTTTCAGTCAAACATTGTATTGCAAATAAATCAGTTTTGCCGTTACGCTCCTTGTTTATTTCTGGAAGACCCGATGTTTTAAGTACCAATCGCATTTCTAGCAAAATTGCAGCTCCGGTGGGTGAGCAGCAGGTTTTTTTTCACGGTGAAACCAAGGAAAATAAATCTTGATTTCGGACTACGTTGAAAGAGTTTTGGTTTCTTATTTAAAGGTAATGACCCATATGGGCACAAAGCTGGTGGATAAGAAAAGTTTGACAAGATATATTGTAAATGCAGTTGAAAAGAAAAACGAAAATAAAGCCAGTTGCAAGCTTTCATAACTTTGCGATGATTCGAACTTGAACATATCTACATTTAACCAATTAGTGTCCGCAAAGATGACTAATTACTTTGCGGAGGTTAATTGCTTGAAGGAAACTAAAGATTGCCCGATTTTCTTTGGGATATTATTACTTATCTTGGTCTGTTAATCGACAGGTAAACTCCATGCTGCCCTGCAAGTGACAGCTGCAGTCACGTCCTGGTGACTTCCGAGCTCTTGTATACTTCGCATTGGGCCTTAGTTTGATCAAACCGTCGAACCATTTCGACCGCTGACTATTACATCCAAGTCAGGTCTTGCTTCTGTANACTATCCTGGTCTGAGTGGTGGTGCTCAATTACAGCGCAGAGATCTTTGGCTGTGATTGTTGATACAATAGCTGATCTTGATACTGTTGCCATATTAGCGTTCTTAAATATTTATGCCTGTGCAAATATGTGGCAGGGAAGTGTTTGAAATTCGCAGTAAGAGAACGGAGACTCGTAACACTTGCTCAAACAAAGCTAACCGAGTGCCATTCGTTTATCGGAATTGCTGCATCACAAAATAGCCTATATGCACAAGGTAGTGCAGCCACCAATAAATGACAATACGTTCAGAAAGTTTCTTTTGCAGGAAACAAACATAAGGCTTGTCTGCATCTTGAATAGACAGGTTTAAGTAAATCAATTTCCAATTAAATAGAAATACACGAATTGTGAATATACGAATTTATATCAAAAATAACGAATTGTGCGGCGGCAGTTGAAGCTTTGTCACCGCTTACCCTGACTCATCTTCAGTTGTGACCAGAAGTGTGTCCTCCCGAAGCGCAGCTCTACTTGCAAAGAGCAATACCATGACAACGATACATTTTTAATATTACATGGAAGTCAACAAAATGGTTTCCCCTAGAAGAAACGAAATATTTGACAAGTACAAGGCAATTTCTTTTCCGGCCTTTCGAACACAAAATTGCGCTTTAGCTAGCTGACAGAATTCCTTTACCACGGAATTAATTGCAGTGCTTCAAAGGCTTCCCTAACTTTCAAATGATGAGATATTATCACATTGGGTGTGAGTAGCCGTAGTTGAAGTGAGTTCATTTTTTCTAGTTCACTAGACTGGGCGGTAAGCACAGGAAGATGGAATGTTGAACAAGTGCGAAACTGGATCTCGTATTAAGTCACAAATGATGCGAATAGCAAAACAAACTGGCAACCAATTGGTTGAGCTCCATGAGGCTCTTTATGTTGACATACAAAAATAGTTGTTTTTGACATATTGGCGAGATTTGAGAGGTCAGCTGAAGGGCGCGGAAAGTTTAGTCTCGTTTTTCACATCTGTAAACTTTGTCCGATAAGACCAGTAAGTTGAGCTGCCGTTTATAAACTTGATGCTCGCAAAAGGCGAAATCTGCCATTCGGACGCGCAGCTTATGTAACAATAAATCATGTTATAGAAGTTTTGTAAAGATCCGGCCACAGTTTATCATTAGTGTCGCTACGAGATAACGCAATAGTTCGTTGGTCGTCGTTGAATGAGATCTCAGGCGACAAACGCTTTGATGAGCGACGTTAAAATCCCAGCAGATGAAGTTGGTATGGGCAAGTTTCGACGGTGACGTCAAGGCTCCACGTCCAACCATCACAAATGTCGACGGCATGAGCCACCGGATTTTGGCGGCGATGCCACCATCACGTTGCACTTCAAAATTTTTATGACGGTGCAATCGGGCGCGCTGCGAGGCTTGTTGGCATCAGTTCCACGGTAGCGATGGAACAGTGCGCATTTTGCAGCTGTAGCAACATTCGAATAAAAGTTGGTTCGCCACTCTACTTACAGCAAAAACTGTTACGCAAAACTAAGACCGTTATGCAGGTTGGAAAAGGTTCTCATCACGCGACAGCACTGGTTGAGTCTTTTCTTGAAAGGTGCTGCTTATTGCAGATAACTGTATCCAGTCCGAAACTCCACTCCAACACGAAATGTCAAGGGTAGACTTTTTATTGTGAAAAACAAATTGCAGGATTTTACACATCTTCTGTGANTAAAATTTATGGATGAGTATGAATGAGTGCAATTTTCACAGTTCACAAATCAAATTGCCTGACTGGCCGAAACCTATAAAAATCTCTATTTGCCTCAAAAGCGAAGACATTGTCGTTTTGAAAATATAAGATCTGCAGCTGTTTCATATTAAGGAAACGTGTTAACGCACCCGCTGCAAAAATGTTGTATTGCTGGAAAGAACGAAAAGCATTGCTGAAAATGCTTTCACGCAAATATGCTGCCCGACGCTTGCGCTAAATCCAGTAATTCAGTATAACCAGGTCAAGTAACTCCAGTGCTTTTAGTGTCGTTTCTTATCAACGCAAAAATATTACTTTCACTAAATCTCTGTTGACTACTTTTTTTCTTGCAGTCATATTCCGAGTGCAAAATAAAAGTCTGTCGAATCAATAGCCCGTGCAGCGAACAGTCACGCAGTTTCTATTGGAGTGATTTTTGAGCTGTCTTTGTCAATCTGCTGTAAACTAAAAAAATATTGGTGGTATCTGAGGTCCAAGCCAGCACTTGCTTCACCGTGAAACTTTCGCAATTGCTTTTGAAAGATTAACGCAAGCTGTTGATCTTGCCACATCACTCCACGGCGAAGCCTTTCGTAACCGCCCGTGGGTTACATCAGAGCGCATCAAACAAGTCGCTAAGAACCTTCGCCGACGTTCCTGGAGCGGCTAAGTCAAATAAAATCACTGCAGCCGAGGCATCCGGGGGTCCGGCTGTGTCAGCGCCGAGTAAGACGGTTTAAATATTGCTCATCTGTCATGTTCTGTCAGAAGTGAGACAACTTTTCACGTTTAACGCAACGTTAGATGGCAAGCCTAGGAAGGAACGGGAAAAACGAATAAAACTTCCATGCAGAGCGAGTTTCAAGGCAAGCGTTGATAATTGATGCGGATGTGGTTGCAAACCAGGTGGTAGCTGTTACATTCAATTCATCGAATGACTACTTTTTGCATTGTTTTAAGTCAATTGTAACAGAAACTTTCTCGAAAGACACCTATCGCCAAAGTAGTTAATTGGCTGATAGATGGATCAAATTTGCCTTTAACCTGAAATGTGGAAGGAACTCTTCGATTTTAGTAATCAGTGCACGGAGTTGCTACAAATTCTTATTGTGAACAGTATAGCCGAGGCCACCGTGATAGTATGGCCCCAAATATCGAAGGTTTTGTTTGCTGCGGAGACCACCAGTACGTGTTAGTGAACCGTCTTTCAACCTTGTGGTCTGCCGTTGGCTTGGCATCGTAACGAATGATCGTTGATTGAATAGTACGGTGGTTTACTGCCTTTGGACGATTTGTTATGGAACTCAAGGTGCGCTCTTAATAGCAAACTTGTCATGAATAACGAAATACGCTTCTCATGTTGTCAAGTTTACATCAGCAAGCGTAGCCATAAATAAACACCACCTACGGCCTAACCGTCAACGGTAATGAGGCCGCCCGAGAGACATTTTATGAAATAAGTCAGCTCTTCGCCGACTTCGAGGTGCAATGTCGCTTTGTTTTCCATTCGCGCTGTTCTCCCTCCCTACCAAGTACAAAACTGCAGCGCACCTGCTGCGTCGTGTTCTCGGATAGTGCATTGCTATCTAACGGTTGTTGTGACAACTTCTTGGAGCATGATCGGAAGGAGCACCCACTTTGAAAAGTCCTGCTCTTAATGACCAATTATAAGCAAGTGTGTTTGCGGTTCGAATTCTTAGAAAAATCCAGAAGCATCGAAGCAGTCGATCCTTGAATCTTACGAAGGCAGATCGCATATACGGTGTGAGAATATTTATTCAAAAGCTAATGCCAATCTCGCATAGAAACAGAGTAACTGACATGTGGTGTGCTAGTCCATCATAAACACAAAAGCAGTGACAATTGGTAGTATGTCGGCGTTTTTGAAAACTATTTCCTTCCGTTTATCAATCCGACGTACGCCATTCATCGTTACCTGGGCCTTCCAATTTTGATGTAGTGAAAAACTAAGTCGTTCAAATTAATATTCCTGATAAGTGCGCCATGCGTTCACCAGCAAATCCTCCACAAAATGACAACAAACAGGTTGTCAGCAAAGGCGCCAGAGCGCGTAATCTTCTTTATTACAACAGCTTTAATTTGCCTCACACTCACGTTGGGCTTCGAATATAGACCAGAAAAGTCATGTAGTCTTGATTTGTCAAAGTATGCTTCCTATGTGCAGATTAACTACAAAAATCGTGCAGGTGCAAAATCGCTCCTATTTTTGTGAAAAACATGAGGGCAGTTTCTATTGCATGGTGAATTGCTTCCATAGGAAGTTGCTTCCAAATGGGAAGTTGTTCACAGTTTTTGGCATTTTGGTGGAATGAGTTTTCTCCAAGAAAGTGCCTAATCGGTGACTTCGTTAAGGCAGCTTGCAGGATGTTTATTGCAGTCAAACGAAAGCAGTTAAGTCAAGGACTAAAAACGGAATTGATTTTTGTCATTTTGTGAATTTTACGTTGAATTTGAATTATATTTGTGCTAAACGTTAATGTTTTTTTCGACAATAGTCTTCCATTTTTGACATAGTCAACCACTGGAGTGCTTACATCTTTGTGTCAAAGCTGCGGAAAAGATGAAACGCAAAGTTGATTAATGAGACTGTGTGTGTGATCATGGCAGCAACGTTTCGTCTGATGATTAGAATGCTGTTGGTGGTAATACGCGAAATAATCAAAGACTGCCTAAGTAAACCTTCACAACTACGTGCAAAAAGAATTGAGCTGGTACTATACCCTGCAAATGCAAACTGTCGCCTTCACCCACCCATTTTTGATGATTTTATGGTTCCATTTGACTACAACTGTGTAGGATACTTTAGGCAGGGTTTAAAATTTCAAATCTGCAAATCGTTCAGCAGCAAGAAATATTCATATTTGAAAATTAGAGCAGATTTTCTGCCTTCACAGATATTAAATGCTCAGAACCATTCCTGTTCAGTCGTTTTTCAATTGTTTTTCTTCACATTATTGTGCTCCGCACTGCTGAAGGAGTTTATCACCCACACGCAAATGGGCTCAACACAAGCCGGTTAAATGTGGAGCCCAAGCGAGTTTGCTCAGCAAACTGGGTAATTGGGTAATTGTTTTCATAAACATGTTACTTTGCGAGGTTCACAAATGCGGTTGAAGCGCGGAAAAGATCTGGTTTGAGGAATGCACCACTCACAGGCAACAGTGATCTTGTATACGAAGCTGACAGGTCGAGCAGAAATCAAGAATTTGTCTGCAAGATGTCTGCATTCTCCCACACCAGTACAACAACATACTTTAATTGATGTAAAAGCGCAGTAGGTTGCTTTTTACCCGCAAAGCAGATTTCCATTATTTCTGTTTTCAGCGCCAAAACTGTTTCACTAACATTTGTGGTTTGAAAAGCGTCAATGACCGTGAAACTCCATCAGTGTGCCTTCGATCAAGCAGACGTGATTGGATGGAATGGGAATGTCTTGCCATGGTAAAAGAATCGATGTCTTGCTGCGTGCGGCAGGATCAAAAGATTCGCTGCTGTAAACACCCTGCTAAACCCACTTTGGTTAAGGGCAAAAGTTAATGAGAGCGTTCTCCGCTTTGTGTTAGTCTGTCCGTCCGTTCGTTCGTACATACAGTCCATCTGGAATCAAAACGCCTTATGCCAGTTCTGCGCTCAGAGCACTTTTATAGGGAACTGAATGCATTTCTCATTTTGGTAGCCTGCTTCCTTGTTGCTCTTTCAGTATTATAAACATGTTATTTTAAATGAGATTGATATCGAATAAGCATTTCACTACTTGATCAGCGTCGAACGCAATTTGGTGACGTGCTGCTCTGTTCTAGGGAAATTCCTTTTTATTTTCATTAGTCAAATCAATCGATACAACAGTAGTACTGTAGATTGAGTTTGCTGATCACGTTACTGTAAAAACCGCTTGTGTACTGTGTCTGTAATCTGTATTCAATTTCTGTTTTACCCTTAAACTTCGCAAGTTGCATGGCTTCTGCGAAATCAACAAATTAAAATTAATCAGGTTTTTTAGCTTAAAGGAAAGGAAAAACTATGCATTATGTTTAACTCAAATATATTAAGCAAAATTATTTCAGCACAAATAAAATATATTATGGAGTACAGCTAATAGCCATGTAGTTTACCAGCAGTTACTTGGAATTTCACAGTAGCATAGCGGAAATCAGCGAATGTGATTGCTGCAAATTAAAGTTAATTAGAAATGAAGGACGGAAAGTTGGGCGCTGCTGAGCAAATATTCGACAAAAGTCGTGAATTAGCCCTCAGCAGTCGTGGCACTTGGTCGAAGATGCCGCGCCTTCTTGCCTTTTTCAGTGACACTTCTTCGCATCCATGCGTGGCCAGTAGCGGCAGCGTTGATCATCATGCACGGAGCAGCACTTGGCTCTAGAGAGATTGTAAGGTAGATCGGACTGAGACGATTTGGACGAACATGCGGAAGCATATGGTTGCAAGGAAAGATTCTGTCATTTTCATGACGGTATATTTTGGACAATTTCACAAAGTCTTCGCTCAGCCTTGTTGGAATGCTGGTGAAAATAGATATTGTTACTGAAAAATTGGTAGGTGCCGTTTACCCACAGCATCGGAAATTGCTGAAGATTGACAAAGAGAATTCGCAGTTCCTGCAACGATCAGCTGCAGTCGAAAAATCATGTCACAAGCATGTGAGGTCCAGTTTCAGGCAGCATTTTGATATGTCGTCACTAGAAGACTTAATTTACTTACTTTGAATGAGACAAGTGACGGAATGCGTCAATGACACTTGAAGGGATAGTTTAGTTGGGTACCAGTACTCTGACTAATTAAAAATAAAAATACAGTGGCAAACTGGAGAGCTCCACGCCGCCTTGACAAACACTCAGCGCAGTTCTGTTCGTTTCTTAGGACCGTGTCAATGGGTAGCCGCTTACTTGAGTATCAATTTGGAAACGCTTGGTCGTAACAAGTTGAACTTGACAACGGAAGTCTTAACCCTGTATGCTCAATGGGTGAGTGGCTGGAGCTTTTTGGAACGATTTGATGAAATACTTGAGAATCCCGGTGAATCGGTGATGCGTGCAGCCGGCGGGGTGTGCCGCCTGTCCGGGCAAGCGGTGAATTGTTCACGATGTGAGGCTTAGTGGCTTGTGTCGTTCGAGTAGAAGTTCACATTTCAGCAGCGTAGTTGAACAGACACGTGTAGAGTGGTCGTATATTTATTGCAAGTTAGGGTAACAGTTTTGAGGTATAGGGAATTATTGAATTACTGTATTTTTAACCAACATTGAAACTTTAAAATGTTCCAGTTGGAATCGTATAACGGAAGTAAAAAATTCTCACTCGAAAAACACTCAGTTTTGGTGACGTTCGAAAAGTAATAAAAAAATTAATACGCATAAAAGCTTTATTTTCCCATGTACGTGCTAAAAGTTAGGTAAACAAGCTTTGCAGTCCAAAATACAAAACATAAGTAGCTTCTGGTCTTGTGCATAACATTTTTGTAATGTATGCCACAGTAAATGTTGTTTTCTGCATCAGATGCGATAGTTTGGATGGATAAATGTGAGAACCATTCTCTTTTATCAAAAGAAATCAAGTTGTGAGATCAAAATGGCTTGACATATGACTTGGTTGATAACGTTATTGTGAGTTGTTTCTGTTACGGACTGCATCCCTTGAATAAACTGGAAAAAGTTATATTTTGATCGTATATCATGACTTCCATCATGATAATTGTAAATCTTTCCAGGGGCGTATCCAGGCAGTAAGTTTAGGGGGAGTGGTGATTTCAGCAAAATTTGGTAGTCAAGTATCATTACGCGTTCACTACTGCAAGAGAGATGAAGTATACAGTACTTCACAACACTGCTGTGACAAAGCAATGGACGGCAAAATGGCCTTATATCGCAAATGTTGTTTTCCGAATTGTGCAAAATCATGGTGAATAAAGTTACTTTCTTAGGTTTTCGGTGGGGCGATCGCTCCCCTTGGATCCGCCCCTGAATCTTTCTGCATATCGTAAAAAAATGAAATTTACTTACTTTGTTTTTTGACAGAGCTCATTCTTTACACAAGATTTTTGAACAACTACTGTTTTTATATGTGGTTGTAGGTTTTTGCTTATCAATGATAAAAGTTTTTTTAACTAAGTCAAGTCAAGTCATGTTTGCGCTGTAAGTACACAGCAATAGAACACATTTCAATAAACAAAGCTTAAAACAAACAGCACAGGTTGGGCGAAAG
>JGI24021J15306_10001068_pt1 | contig 25136 bp, 21 predicted proteins | sample Ectturendosymbi1_FD_15306 | JGI IMG/M metagenome (IMG submission 15306) | reverse complement strand
CTGCTTTTCTGTATTTTTAAAATGCAGTCTTCTATTTAGAAGCATGGTGAACCTCACGGAAGTGCTGCTTGTTTCAATGCATCTTTGGGGAATTTGTCGATGTAAGATGAAGCCTTGTTAGGATGATTATCTTCAAAACTGCTCATTCAAAGTCCTTTTTAAAAGTTCCTCAGTGATTACAAAGCACCATTTCCCTTATACAAAAATTAAGTATTAACTATAAGCTTGTAGTCACTTTCGAAATATATTTTTTATTCTTTTCCATGGAGCTTCGCTCTCAACACAGGTATCGCAGTTTATTAAGTGAAATTGGAATAAAAATCCAATCTTTTCATGCGGAGTGCTCAGTTAAAGTCAAACATGAAGAAATGCTAAACCTTTAGTTGAGTACAAAGTGACAAAGTGCGCAGTTGTAGAATTTGGGAAGCCCTGAATGTCCATTTCTCCTCCAAGTTCCATTTCTAGATCCATTTCTCCTCCAAGTAGAGAGATCTCAACTACGATGGTTCGGCCACCTGACAAGAATGCCCAAAAAAGGATTGGCGAGGCAAGTCATTTTGGCTGCACCCACGCGAAAGCGGCCCAGAGGTCGGTCACGGACCATGTTGCGTGATCACGTCTTCGACTTGCTTGATCCTGTCTTGGTGTGGAGACAGCAGAACTAACAGAAGTTGCTGAAAATCGTGAAGTGTTTCGAATCCTCCTAGACCTACTGACCCCACGACCCTTTCCATAAAGTACTAAAAGCGACATGGAAACGAATGAATTAATTTGTCGGATTGCCAAACTGTCAAAGGTTTGAACAACTGGCAGGATCTGAGTTGTTGTTATTGATGCACACTGGTTATTATTTCATGAATTTCTTAGCTCCATACTTTAATTCCTGACAACGCGTTTAGCAGCTAGAGCTGTTTGCAGCTACACACACTGCTGCAGCCAAAGCAGTATAAAAAATTCATAATGGTTTATTATACTGGGATCAACAGGTTAGTCGTTGCTGCTGTCAGGTAACATTGCTTTGTTCGGCATTAATTTATTATTTATTTGCTTTCTTTAAGCGCTTAACAAACATTGTGATAACTGCTACTTGGGTATCATGTGGACATGAGAAATGTTGCATAAATTTTGACATACAGAAGTCATTTTTTGAAGTTGTCCTTTTGATTGATTTTGACCTAGCCTGTATTTTATGAACTACTATAGCAACTAACTTTTTGAAATCACGTTTTTGGCATAAATTAAAACACGGATAAGAAAATATTTAAATAAAACTGGAGTTGCTAGTGTTTTGATGAAATCCATCAATTTCAACATAATCATAAAACAAGCGGATATTTTTAAAAGCACAAAAGTCATGCTTTGAAGAAAATACCTGTATCGCTTTTGGACAATGTTTCTGATTGAAATGTCTTCCTGATTGCTCACTGACCATGTTTATGCACAACCATCATTCTGAGCGGATATACGAAGCGTCAACAGTGAATTTAGCCCAAGTGGAATGTTTATGAAGAGTGTTTAAAGCTGTGGGAATTAGAAGTTTACGTTATACAGGAAAGACTGTTGCTATTATCAGCATTTCAGTGTTGAGTGATGGAACGAATGGTTTTATTTCTATCTGGTCTTCATTTGCAGAAATTACCAGTCAAGGGGCTGTTCATGATTAGTTCGTTCTATTTTTGGTCCTCGGAGTTCTTATCTTTTGTAATGAGAAGCAGATGTACTGAGTAAAAGAATCTTGTGCTTACGTTTCATTTTCAAACACAAAGGCCGTGAAATGAAAAGCTTGTAGAAGGATATGAATGCTTGCAGCTACAAAAACCAACAGCAGCGTGATGGACGTATTTTAAATGTACGTGAGCGTTTCGCAGAGAGGAAAGGACTTTTTCCTTTCAAATGGAATTTCAAAATGACACACTAATCCTTTTTATTAGTTGAAGCTGAAAATGAAATTGCGTTTCGTAAAAAATTATTCAAGTACTTTATCTCCACAACGGTGGATGTTTGAAGCCTTCAGCAAAATTTTTACATAGCAAATCGATTTCACGTAACACTACGCATCTTCAGTCCTACAGTCTTATTAAAATAGACTCACATAGAGTCTTATCCGAATAGAGACTTGTTCAAATAGATTATATTTGAATAAAGAAGACCGTAGGACCTTTGTGGCGACAGTAACTTGAATATAGATATGTCCAAGTTTGAATTATCGCAAAAAGAATAAAGCAGAGCCCAGCCAGCTGATTCCTCGAAAGCATACAGCAAACCTAGAGCTTTCAATGGTTGTTAAAACTTAGACACGATTCGAAGAGCGTTCTGAGATGGTCTCGATAGCAAACGCTTGGCAAAAAATAGGCTGCTTTTTAGCTTACATGGATTTTGAGTAACTTCGCCAATTTTGTAGTTACCTCATATAGAACCACACTTTTCTTTTAATTTTAATGCTTAAGAAAAACTTGCAGAAGTGAAAATCAAGAAGCAGTGCTATTTGAGCAAATGAAAACATCGAAGCAAAAATTGAAATGTTCTTCTGGAAACAAGAAACTTTGAAAAGATTGATCCGAAAATGCGTCAAGATTGGAATGAAGTGCAATATCGGTGCTGGCTATAAAAGTAGAAACAGAAGGCAACGTAATTGCATCGTAGTGGTAAAACTGATGAAAAAACTAAAATAAAGTATTAAATTCTGAAAAGTTAAGACTTTCATCCATATTAAGTTGTTTTCATATTCTGTGAATGCAGTTATTAAATTTTGAGTTTTTTATTGCAGTTCGTAGTACAACGTAAGTGCAATGGATTTACTTCATCAGACATTTGTTTATTAACTGCTTGGAAACTTAAAATTATTGTCGCAACAATACCATGGCTAGTCATGTGAGGATACGCCTGGACTTCACTGGATGCAACTATCACGCTCACTGACCAGTATGGCAAGGAATTGACTTGCATGACATAAAACGTCTCCATAAAACTGAAGAACTGTCCTAGGTTTGAAAGAGTTTTATATTCGTGTGCGACGTTCGCTGCAACATTTCAATCTGGTTTGTTGCCGGAATGAAAAGGCACACGTTTCGCAATAACTCTCATGTCGGATTTATTTTTCACGTAACTACCACTCATTTTTTAAACAGATTTTTATGAGGATGCAGGGGCATAATATACCATTATTGTTTGTTGGCAATGCCAGCGAAACATATGCCAGCGTATGTTGGTGTCTGACAACTTGGAGCAGTTTGACAAACAAGGTTGAGGGTACATTGTGCAGAGCAAAAGGGTGCAAGAGCTAATGCAATCCACTAGCACGATACGCAATTATCCTGAAAAGTAATTTAGCAACGTAAAGATAGAAATTAAAGCAATGCTTGTGTTCTCCTCAGCTTTTACTGTATCTTAGCCACCTGTCCGTCCACTGAACAAAAACAGTCAACAGGATTTAGAAAAAAGTAATGTTAAGTTTACTACGACACACCCCTTTGCAAATATTAGCTTTTAAATTATGTCAATTTGTCGCTTGTGTAGTAATTGAGTGTCTTTCGTAAACCCTCCATTTGCCAACTAACCACTAAATACTATCTACTTAAGACTACATGATTGTAATTATCATTTGTGGCACGCCGTCGACGTGTGCAACCGTAACGATTATTCTACTGTTCATCAAGATTTTCTTCGATATTGACAGACCTTGCGCCAAACAATTGTTTCAGAAAATGTTACGTGGTCTGTCGACGTCGCGTATTAACAGATTTAACTATTAACAACAAATCACGATCCTATCGGAATCAATTTAATCTGACACGATGTGTGAATATGGGGAGTGTCCTAAAGCGAAAAAGTAAGTTTGATGGAATCGCTATCAACAAATCGACGTTTTGACAAAATCAAACAACACAAATGGAAACAATGTGTGACAGCAAAAAACAAAAATCCGTGACACACCATTGAAGTTGGCCTTATCTTTTAAATTTTGTTGCATGATGACGTCTGATTATNTTCTTTCATCATCCAAGTATCAAGCGAAAAATCAATGCTTTGCAAAATTCAAACTTTTTTCCAAGCTAATGTCAGAAATTTGAAAGGTCAAAATNAAAAACAACTCAAACGTCGTCGCTTTGGTAACTTTTGAGTCTTCAAATAATTTTAGATTATTTGTGGCCAAAGCACAAAACTTCTCTAACTATTTACCAGTTTCAATGAGATAAATCATTTNTTTAATTTAAAATGCACTTTCCATTATGAAGAAAGTGTTTCACATTTTTGTATGGAAAGTTGTAGATGTCCTCTAAAATAAACGCTTCATAAGAAATACATTGCCATTTTCTNTGTTTCATATTTGGATTTATTGATCAAATGCAAAACGTTTAGCTCACNTTTTCATAAGCCCAAATATAGATTTGCAAGTTTTCAGCAAACCAGTGCCAATCACATGCTCNCCATGTGCAAGCAGGTGTACNAATTAACTGCTCGCACCTTGAACGTGCGTAAGTCCTTTTACTGTTTATTGGTTGATAAGAATTAGCAGTGTGGGTGNAACGACCAGAATAGTCAAACTGTCTTGAGTCATTTCTAACGCGAGCTGGGTTAGGCCTATGAACGGCAGTTATGATGTGATCAACCGGTGTTTATCATATCTCTCTGTCAGCTGCATTGGTTAGATTTTACTTGAAATCGCCACTACGTAAGTCTCGACATTTTCAGAAAATTTCCATCAGGTCATGAAGTTAGTGCTAATTGCAACGTCTGGTGATAAGCTTAAAAAAGTGGTATGACGGTACTGCACCAATCTGTCTAAATTGTTCTTTCACTAATACTATGACAGGAAATCAACTTTAGCGTAGATTTGTCACTTGCTATGATAAGAGGTAATGTGTGTATACTCAACTGGTATCGCATTATAAATGCTGAAGTAACATGGTTGATTGAAAAAAGGGAACTTGTTGTTGCGTCTCTTGGAAACACATTTTCAATCGATTCAAATTATGAAATGATTGTTTTAGGTGATTAATGTTGAACAGATGAATTACAAAACTGCGCAGGGCAAAACTACAAGTGGACGACCTAAAAAACAAAGCTACAATCACAGTATGTAAATTTCTTTTGTAGTAATGACAGATGCTCACATTGCAGTGATAACAAGAAAATAAATTATTCGACAATTTTTTTATTAGGTAAGTATGTTAAATCTCTAATGTATTTTTCTAATGTGGCAGTAGTTCAATGGTTTAGTTCCTGCCTCTCAATCGGAAGGTTGTGTGTTCGACCCACGGCCACTGTGTGAATCGCCGTTGCTCTCCTTGGGCAAGAGCGTTCACGTCAACCTCCAGGGCAAGAAGCAAGTTTCAGGCTTCGACCTGCCACGAATTGCTGCCACCAAAATCAAATACAAAATAAACAAAAACACCAATCAGTGCTTTCAAAGGAGCTATTAATGTTGCTGAAGAACAAGCAACCAAACCGTGAATCAAAACTTACTCCTATTGCATCGTGTCAGTGATTTTGAATAGGACTGGCTGGAAGAGGTTGTATGAGCAGGATGAAAGTTCATTTCTGTTATCTCTCTAGCTGTGGGTACTGAAACAAGTATAACGATATTACACATCGATAACATATGGAAGTAATTCTAGGGTTTACACATAATTATACTTACACTACATAATACTGATCCCTTAAACATAAAAGAGTAAGCATGGTAAGCTTTAAAATCCCTTTTATCCTCTTGTAAATACATGTTTAAAATAGCAGAATACTACCTTTAATAAATGGAATGCAAACAGCTGTGAAATAATAGAACAATGAGAAAACCAAACAGCACGCCATCCAACCATAGAGTGCACTGACAAACCGCCAAATAAACGCTTGGTGTGGTCTAACCAAAATACGGTTCTCAATGACTGCTTCAGTATGCACAAAATTAACAGCAGTTTGAGCCACATAAAATGAATTAAAAAAACAAATTTATCAATAACTGTTGCTATATTTTGGTTCCAACCGTTTGAGGTAAAAACAATTTCCAATACTGTTCCCAAGTGGTTCAAAGATAACAATAAACTTCACTGTGAAACACATTTTCCATCATGCTGCGAAAAACTGAAGCAGTTATCCCAGGTAAAGATGGTCGATCAAGTTGGAGTTTATCATTAGCCTAATGGCGCCGATGTTTAAGATCCAATGCGCTAATCAACAACATCAAACTTAGTACATCAGCAGAAAGTATGAAATTCACTTTTTGCGATGTCCTTAAAATTTTACAAAAACTATAAAATAGGGTACGAAATCCTAGTCTGGAATTTCTGTAAACTTATTAAAAGAGACTATTGAACTGTTGAACAGGGTATAAAGACCACGTTTTATAAACTTGCCGAAGTCTGGAAGCAGCATAATCAGTTTCTCAGTTACATTTCTGCGTGTATTAGCATCTTTGTGCTCGTAGCTAAATAAAATGGCTACTGTATTTTGCTGAACACATTATCTGCTTTTTTCTGCAGTTTTAAAATATAGTCAATTTAAAAGCATACGGCGAAGTTTTATTAAAGTGTCAATTTGTCTCGATGATAACCATTTTTTACCAAAATGTCAACAATTTTCGGACGTGGACTTCCAGGATTAGAAAGGAGTTTGCAAAATGATGTTGGCTGCTTTCTTAAAGTTTCGTAATTTCCGTATTGGTAGGAATTTTTGAGTGCAATGCATCAAAAATCCACACCCTTCCTATCAATTTAATCCAAAAAGCAAGATAAAAATGTTTGAGGGATTGTTCGATAATTTCATTTATGTGCAATAAAAATGAATACTAAACGCAACACAAACCTTTCATGAAATAAATATATTCAAAACAATTTTAACTGCATGCTAAACGTAACTCAGTGAAGATCTAAACATTGATTTTGTTGTAACAAAATTAATAATCAACCAATATCTTCCAGTCAGTTTATTTTCGAAATGCATGTCTTCATTCTTTCCTAAGAGCTTCCCTCTCAACTCAGGCACCTCGGTTTTAAATGAAATTGGATTCGAAATCCGAGTCGTTAACAGGAAGTGCTCAGATCAAGTCATAGGTGAGGGAATGTTAAAGCGCAGATTACATTTGAATGAGTTCTAAACCATTAGCGCTTTTTGAATCTGTCAAGATTTTAGTTGCTGTTGTTGATGCACCCTGGTGATTATCACGGTATGAGTTAGTTCTTAAGCTCAAAGCCCCAGTTGCCTAAACTTTGGACTTAAATTCAACTTAAATACAAATGTTGGATTGAGTTTTGCAATTAATGCAATTGCATATAACAACAAGACACTCAGACACCGAAGGCTCTATTGGAGGAAAAACATTATCAAAAATCTATCATGGTTTATTATACAGTGAGCGAGAGATTAGTCGTTGCTACTGTCGTGGAGCATTGCTGCGTTTGACAATAATTTATTTATTTTCGCAATTTCCGTGTCAAACACTGCAAAACGTGGGAAATAGGAGTCAAAGTGTGGGTGTACTGCCCTGCTCACATTTTTGTGCCTTTTTCTCGAAGTTGCACTTTCATTTGATTTTTACGTAAACGATATTTTGACACAGCTGTCTATTACTCGCAAATGAAGTTTGAACATATAATAAAAACGAAGACAAAATTTTTAAAGAACATTTTTGAGTTTCTAGTATTTTCTTGAGTCCATCGCACTGTACTGAAGCCATCCATAAATTTCAACATGGGTAGAACTTAATTCGATGAGGTTATAAACACAAAAGTAGCCTCATGTTCAGTAGGAAATGTTTGAGCCACATCTGGATAATTTGTGTGAATTAGAAGTCTTTGTGATTGCTCACTGATCTTATGTATACAAAGACACCATTCCGAGCGGATCTACGAAGCAATAACAATGCATTTAACCAAAGTGGATTGTTTTGTGCGTTATTTAAGCGTGAAAATTGGAAGTGTAAGTTGTAGACATTCTTGTAACTCCTCGGCTTTGTGGTTTTAGAGTGGTGAAATGAAAGCGTTTTCCATTTTTGTATGAGTACTTCTCCATTTAAAGTAATTGACAGTCAAGGAGCTGTTCATAAATAGTTCGTTCTACTGTTGGGCTTCGGAGTTCATGTCATTTGCAACGCTGAGCAGGTGTGTTGAGTAAAAGAACTGTGTGTTTGTGGTTCATTCTCTAATCAACAGAATGTGGAAGAAAAATCCTGCAGAGTAGCGTAAATGATTGCAGCTACAAACAGAACAACAGTGAGCTGGAGAATATTTCAAATGTACAGCTGCATTTGCATAGAATATAAGAGGTTTAAAAACTTCCTTTCAAAATATCAACCAACCCTTATTTTCTATATGCAATTGATGCTGAAAATCAAGTTGTATTTTGTAAAAACTTTATGCACGGTTTGGATATCATGGAAAACCGATCTCGGCAGCAAAACGTGAGAACAACATGCCGCTTTTTATATCTAGAACAAGGTTTCGGCAGCTATTTCAACTTATCCTTGCATCATGTAGAGTTACATGTTTTCTTCAGATTTTATGACGGTGTTTAAGTTAAATTCGCAGGCGTGAAATTCGAGAAGCAATGTTATTTGAATGAACGAAATCCTCAATGTGTTCATTTTTCGTAAAAATGTCCGGTTGACAAAATTTTCATCAGAAAACGTGTGAAATGACTGACGCAAACCGGCAAAGTGGTGCAGCTGGTTGAGCAGGCGTCACCAAAGTTGCCAGGCTAGCTTCGATTTGCAGCCTGTCCAGCCTCGTGCTCGGCGTTGATGGCTGCTGCAAGGAGACCGTTCACGCGCGGCACTGCCATTGATTCGGCATCAAAGCAGCAATCAGTGCGAAATCTGCCACGTGAGATGGACGCCGCAAACCACTCGCGAAACTGCGAAATGAGTGAAAAATCGATTGCGGCAAAACTGAATTTAATGTTGCAAGAGATTAGAGTTGGCGATAAATCAAGCTTGCGTAAGGATTGCATTTAATAACTGCAGTTTATCAAGGAACATAAAATACTGTGTTGGTTGCAAATGAATATTGCAGCACTTACAAGGCACAGTGGTAATAAATTTATGCTAGTGGAAAGTATTTTCGTAAATGCTTGCAGTTGCAAACCAGAAGTATTGCCGCAACGCAACTGACTGGTGATTTTTTCACAATAGAGGGCATTCATAAATTAGTTTGCATTTTTTGACAGCAAATGTTTTAAAAATGACATCAACAGTTTTCCGGGACTCTAGTACAGTTGTGCACAGCGGGGAAGATGACTTTTCTTATTTTATATAACCTTTCACAAAGGAAGCAGGGGGAAAGAAGCACCCTTTCACAAACGTCTATTGGCGATAATCTGCGCTTATAATTTTTGTAATGGCATCAGCAGTGGTGAGGAAAAAAGGTAATTTACGTCAACGTGTCGCTTGCGTAGCAATTATGCGTCTTTGCTACGCCTTTTATTCGCTGATAACCACTACATCCTATCTACTTAAGAGTACGTGTTTGCAATTGTCACTCGTCGCAGGCTGTTGACGTATAAAAGCTTCACGGTTATTTTACAGTTCCTCAAAATTTACTTCGGTTTTGACAAATCTTGGGAGAAACAAATGTTTCGGAAAATTTTCGTGATAGGTTGAAAACCCTTAGTGACAAAGTTAAAAGTCACGTTCAAGTCAATATGAGCAGGTTTGGTGGAATCACTACCAACAAATTGATATTTTGAAGCACGCAAACTAAAACAATGTGGGACATCAAACAANAAAATTAATNTCAAATCAAAAAAATTGAAGNTGACCTTATCTTTCAAGTTTTGTTATATGATGTCGTCCGATTGAATCCTTCCCTCAAGTAAGTATCGAGTGAAAAAATAATTTTTGACAGAATTAAAAAAAATTGCAACAAATTTCGGAGTCACAAGGACACAAATACTGCATGTATACAAGATGTTGTTAGTTAGTTTGGTTAACTTTGAGTATCCAGTGATTTTTATTTTTGTGGTCAACAAAACACAAGCGGATTTTTGTTGCAAAACGTAGTTAAATTTTTTCATCAATATCAGGATTTCTTGATAAAATGCAAGATATTTTTCGACAATCAATTTGTTTATAGAAACATTTATTAAGTGTTCAGCAAGCCAGTGCCACTCACATGCTTCCCTTGCGTCAGCAGTTGTTCTAATTAACTGCTCGCAGCTTGAAAGTGCGTAAGTCGTTTCATTGTTCAGTGTGGGTGAAATGACCAGAATAGTCAAACTGACTTGAGTTATTTGCAACGCGAGCCGGGTTAGGCTTACAGACGGCAGTTATGATGTGATCAACCGGTGTTTATCATATCTTTCTGTCAACTACATTAGTTATATTTTACTTGAAATCGCCACTACGTATGTTTCGACCTGATGAAAATTACCTCGGGTCGTGAGGTCAGTGCTAATTGCAACTTCTGCTAAGAAAAATTGGTATGACGCTGCTGCACTCAATGTCCAAATTTGTCTTTCACTATAACAGCTATGATCAGAAATCATACTTCAGTGTGTTTTTTTTAACTTTCTCTGATATGAAATGATGTGTGTATTCTGAGCAGGTGCGGCTTTACAAATGTTGCAGCAATAAGATTCTTTTAAGTAAGGGATCCTGTTGTTGCAAGTTTTGCAAAAGGATTTTCAATCAATTTCAATTGTGTAAATATTGTTTTGGTTCAGTATTGTACGTTAGACAATTACCAACATTTGGACTATTCTGCAAAACAAAATGAAAAACTGCAAGTGGAGTACCTAAAACCAACGCTAAAATTACGAAAAATGAAATTAAAGTTAACGGTCATTAGAAGCATACAAGAAATTGAAGTTTTCGATAATCTTCTTCTGTTCCTCACGTAAGTGTGTTAAAAATTTTAACGTACTGCCCAATGCGCATAGAGCACTCTCCGAAATGTTTTGTTTCACCTCCACAAGTAATGCAGACTATTACCATTTTAAACACTTAAACCGAACACGATCATGTCAAAGTGAATCTCTAATGATTTCTAAAGTATTTTATGAATTTGATTTAAATTTTAAAGCAAGAATTGCTTTTTTGCCAACTTGCAGCTTTCTTCTTTGTAAAGGTTTGCCTAGCACAAATATTTGTGAGCAGAAACGTAAATGTAGTTATGGTTCTCACACCAGTGTTCGATGATAGTGAAACATTTCGTTCATGGCGTTGCTGGTTTTGTGTAGTTGAAAAACAAGTTGTAGAGATTTTAGCAAAGAAACATATTCAAAAACTGTTGCCCAAATTATCGTACTATTTCTGCATACGTTTTATTGAAAACAAAAAGGTTTTCCTTACGCTAACTCAACTTTGGCGACTTGTTCGATTTCTACAAAGCAAGACAAGTCGAAACAGTACTGAAAACTTCATCAAGTCCAAGATAGTTTGTAAAGGTAGACCGATATTTTTATTGGATAAAATTGTTGATGTACCTTGTTCAAGTTGCGTATTACCGTGCACATCACATTTGTGATCACTTCACGAACAATCGCACAAGCACGAAAGTGATGATGCTACTTGTGTGTAATTATCGGTTGTTTGCCACGAGTGTCTGAAAGAAAGTGACATTTAGTAAAGAAACGTTTTTGTTACGAAACACGTTTCTACATCTCGCCAACCAATTACATCGGTAAGGCATTCCCACAGAAACCTGACCCAGGTGGGGATAATGGTAGCTTTAAAACTTAATCGCCTGTAGAAAACTCCAGGTCGTGCCTGCCGATTGCCTAATACACGAAAATCGAAGCAAGTTTTGTGAATTCGACGTGCTGTGACCAAACCTCGAAGTACAGAAGAAAGAAACGAAAAAAATACATCATAAACATTGATGTTTATTCCGAATTCTCTTTCTACCATTCGTTACAAACTTCCCATTAACTTGTCACAACGACGATTTCACTCGGGAGAGTCGAGGGTACAGCAGCTTCAGTAGGTATGGAAATACCTTACGATTTACAGAAAACTCGGGCAGTTCTGCTGAATCCAAGGGGAGGACCATGCCACCTCGGAGGTGTAATCACACTACGTGGTACTTTATCGACCTCCGGGACGCTTTTCTACGACTGCAAGCAACATGTCTCGCCTTGGCAACCTTTCCTGGGACTTCTTGTCAGTTTTTACAAACTTTAAACGTATCCTAACTTTTACGTGGACAATTAATTGTGGACTTGATCTTATAAAACAAGCTAGGAAAATTATCTTTTGAAAATTCTTACAAAGCTTTCAGTCACCGACAAGTTGAAAATTATTTCGATAAAAGTGCTTCACAAAAATGCAGAAATAGTCCTAAACGTTGCTATGAAGGAAGCTAGTTTTTGATCACTCTCATTTGAAACGTGCACCAGAGGTATTGGTCATAATGTGAGTTTTGTCCAGAACCAGCAACCCGAGGTTAACGATGATTTCAGCGTGGGCATTCGCTGAAGCACCCTTGTTCACGTATTTTTGCAACTCTGTTTTCTTTATGTTTTTTTTCATTTCCTAAAGTAACCGCTGTATTTAGAAGTTACTATAAAATATTATGGATTAAATCAGTCTTATTTTAAATGCATATGCGTATTTGCAGAATGCCCAAATAAAAATGAGGAAGCAAATTCTTTCAGCTGTAGTGCATTTCATCTATTGTATTCTATTGACTGATTAGCTGAAATGCCCTCTCTGATAAACAACAATAGTTTCGTGAGAAACCGAAAATGTTTCTATGAAGACAACGACCCAAGCCATAAAGCGTGGGTCATTCATGCAGGGTTGGTAGTTCGAACCACATGCCTATCTCATTTTCTTTACAACTGTTCAGCAAAAGTGTAAACCTCCAACACCCTGCTAAATATCAACCCGGCTCATGACAAGCTGCCAATTGCGTTCACGGAAAAATGTTTGAAAACAAGAAAATCTGCAGTGTGTTTTTCGCTACAAGAAAAAGTATTTTCAGGCTTGTGCAAACACTAAAAATGCTAAAACATCCTTCACCGAAACATCCTAAGTCTCATCAGCACAGTGCATTAAAGAATTCAAGGCATACTTGGTTTGTTTTGCTTCAAGAAAGATCTGTCAGACATCAGTTGAAAATTCTGTTTAATCANNATGGAAGAAATAAATAGTCGTGTAATAATTTGCAATAAGATGTTCGATGCATTTTGTTCATAATGTATTTCTTGGTTTGATACNGAGCAGCGGACAAGAAACTTTTACTTGACATGGAGAAAATCGCACAGACAATAATTTCAAATTTCATAGTTGGTAATTGTCTCTCGTCTTCTTTTACCTTTTTCCCCAATCAGTGCGCAATTGTCATTTGCGCTGAACATGATCGCTGAAGAAGTTAAATGCTAATTAACACGCCTCACCCACTGGTTTTTCTATAAAAGCCAACCTGCCAGTGTGGAGCAGCAGTCCAGTCGAAGAAAAACTTGGTAGCATCGCAACTTCGTTTCAAGACAGACGCAGGTGCTGTGATGTGGAACAATGGGTTTTGAACCCATGTTCTTTTGTAAGAGATCGCATAAACCACTCGTGTGTTCTTGTGCTTGACAACATTTTTCTGGAATCTTTTCAAATTTTAGACCTTTCGACACTTTGAAATGCAACTGCTTTCAAACCTTGAAGAAAGAAAAGTAAACTTTTTGTTGCGAATTGTAGGGTCGTTTAAAATATGTTGTGTGTCCGATCAAAAAGCATAATATTTTTTCCTTTTTCAGATGAAAACTGTTGTAAAAATGGACACTTTGCTTGTTGTCTTACTTGCTGTATATTCTGCTCAAGGTCAAGGCATCCTTGATGGTAGCCCTTACCCGCCTCTGGGCAGCACCTCCTTGGGAGGGACCTCTTCCGCTGGAAGTTCACTGATTGGAAGTTCTTTGGCAAGTTTGGGTGGAAGTGCTTCTGCCGGAAGTCAGCTAGGTGGCAGTTTGCTTGGAGGAAGCACTTTGGGAGGAAGCAGTTTAACAGGAAGTTCTTTGGGTGGAAGTCTTCTTGGAGGGAGGCCTGTGGCAGCGAGCAGCTTAACTGGAAATCCTTTGGGTGGAAGTCTTCTTGGAGGGAGGCCTGTGGCAGGAGGCATCTTAACTGGAGGTTCTTTGGGTGGAAGTCTTCTTGGAGGGAGCACACTGGGAAGCAGTGGCTTAACTGGAAGTTCTTTGGGAGGAGGTTTACTGGGATCAAGTTCAAGTGGATCCCTTGACTCTGCTCTCAGTTCATTTTACGGCTTGGGATCAAGCAATTCGTTGCCATCTCTTGGTTCTGGATCCTTGCTTGGAGGAGGAAGCCTGTTTGACAATTGCGGTAATTATTTATGTCACTTTGTTTGCACTGAAGCAACACATCAAGCTTGCATTCTACCTTTTAACTAATACTGATCTGACACTCCGCAAGAGACCTGCAACGATTAGAAATAAATATGCGCATGCCGTGCTTTGGTAAATTCAGGAAGTTCCAATTTGTTGAAGCGATGAAGCGAGCAGTATTTAAGCTTACCAACACTGAATGCAGGAATTTTCTATTCTCGTGACTCAAGCGATTTTCTTTTCAACAGATGAAGACTGCGAAGATCGCAATCCGATTTGTTCGAGATCAGCCGACAAGTGCAACAAGGGTCTGGAACAGATTTTGTTCAGAAGCAACTGTCCCAGAACGTGCAAGCTCTGCACTCCGTGTAAAGCTTATCAGAAGAAGTGCGTCTCCGGTGAGTAGCATCAGCTTGAAACAATCGGAAAGTAGGCTTATTAAACAAAAAAACACTAGATGGTTCTTTTTTGTCATTGGCATTTTCATTTATACTTATTGTTCATCATAAAGACGTAAATCATTAGTTGTAAAGCTTGGTGCGACGACATGGAATACTGGTAACCATTGTGGGTTTGCCTTCAATAAAGACTGTATTATGAAACGTTTCACAGACGGCACATGCAAAGACCAGCATGCTCTGTGTGCGCTGTACTTCGCCCCTCTGAAATGTGAGGATTCCACAATCGGTTTATCAGTCAGAAAAATGTGCCCGGTGTCCTGCCGCGAATGCGTTCCTTGCAAAGTTCCTCCGAGAATAGAGCCTCTCAAATGTTCATCTGGTAAGTGTCAACGTTCACTGCTCAGAGAATGTGATGGAATGCAGTTTGAAAGATTGTTGGTAACGCTTNATTTATAACGCTGGGTTCAACAAAAGACTNTATCTCTTTCGCTGACAAGCTGAAACAAAACTGCTGTGTGTAGAATCACTTTGCCACTTTCCGTTTAACGGAGTGTCTATTTTTTGCATAAAAATAATAGTCAGGTTATGTTTTAGCGTTACTCAAATATTATTTGTGTAATTCTTTAAAATTAGTAACGTTGATTTTTTCAAAAGACAGAAAGAACGCAAAACGTTTGTTTGCTAAAATAGTACTTTCTTCAATTGAAATTTTTTAAAGAATGCAAAGATTTGCGAGACGACTGCCCAGCACTGGCCAAACAGAAAAAATATTGCTTTTCTTCAACGTATGGTCCATGGATGGAAGAAAACTGCCAACTCAGTTGTGGTCGTTGCAAAAAATGTATAGCTCCGCCAGTCGTACCTGGATATTCTGCTGCAAACACAGAGGGATCTTCATTATCAGGTAATTGCTTTTTTAGAAGACAGAAACGGCAGCAAATCAGCAAATTCCTGACGAGAACCTCACCGTAGCAGAAAGAGGTTGATTTCTGCTGATAAACCAGGCACATTTTGTATTCTTTTCATTGTTTCATGTCTGTACTTCAATTTCAACTTCTTGTTTTGCCAAATGGTACACAAATTGAACCCATTAGACAAGCACGATTTATATATTTTGATGAAGTAACTTGTGCAAGATACGTTTGCGAACCTAATGTTTGAGATTTTAAATTGTTGCAGGGCCACTTTCTGCGGACTTGGAAGAAATCTACAGAAATCTGACTTCCGGCAACAGCATCAGTGAAAGCAAACGGCAAAATCTGGTGAAAAACAATCCCTCGACTCAAAGGAAAGTACCTCAAGAATGCTCCAAAGGCCGAGTCGACAGCTCCGACTGGCAGCAGCGCTGTGTCGACGCCCACAACTATTATCGTTGCTTGCAAAACGCACCCCCCCTTCAATATAGTGAAGCTCTGGCGAAAAGCGCAAAGAAGTACGCGAAGAAGATGGCGACTGATGGGAAGCCTGGTACAGAATCAATCGAGCCATCGGTGCCAGGTGAGGCATTGGTTTCAAGCTGTTGGAAGGAATGAAGACGAAGTAAAACTATCGTGGCAAATATCTTTGCAATTACATTAACTTTTGCCTCAATCCACTTGGGAAGGGCATTGCTGAGAAACGCTTTCCTTCTTTTTCGTTTGACGTTTCATATTTTCAACTTTGGTACGTTTTGTGACAGGCGTCGACCGCGACTACAACGTTGGCGAAAACCTCGCCTGGCAGCGCATGCGTAATAACGATTACAACTACGACAGAGCGATCGCCGCGTGGTACACGGAAGCTCTGCTCTACGACATCGATAATCCAGTGATATCGTCTAAGACAAGTAAGTATATCGTTGTTCGTACATACGTGATTTGCGGTTGAATTCAGTGAATTTTGTTATCTTGGTTTCACTGAGTTCTACGAAAAGAGTGTGCAACAAAACTTAGGTGAACGACCAACAGCACTAAACGAAACGGAACTTCGCCAGGCAATTAACAATTTATGGGCTTGTTTAAAAACAAGAATTTGATACTGGACATTAGTCAAGAAAGATCTCAAGCCTTTGAGTAGATTTGGAACATTTCCGTTGGTTATTAGTAAAATATAAATTGACCGGACTGTTTTCATGTTTTCTCAGAGCATTTCACCCAAGTTGTATGGAAAGACACTGTTGCGGTCGGCTGTGGTTTCCACCGGCATCAAAACGAAATTTACATTGTCGCTCACTATCAAACAACAGGCAACACACCTGGAAAATACAAGGAAAATGTGCTGCCAGCGAAAAAAGGTAGGCTGAGTTGAGACTCTGCAGTAATCGTTTTCAGTAACAATACATTCATGAAAGAGCGTTTTCTCCCCGTAGACACATATGGCCGAAAAACATTTGTTGCATCAAATTAAATCTCTGCAAAGCAGAAGTGGAATGATGCAGAAAACTCAAGCAGGAAAAGTCGTAATTTTTAGAAAATGAACACACAATATATCATTTTGACACTCTTGCTTTATTGCGCTTGCAATAGGTTTAAATAGAGTTGTCTTACAGTAATGACTGTTTACCATAAATCTTTAAAAAATCAAGCGATGTCTTAGAAAATATATGCTCCCGATAACCCGCTGCTATTTGCCCCCACACTTTACCTATTAAACCAACACTGTCTTTTCTTCGCAGAGGTTTGCAATGCCAAGTGCTCAATGGGAAGTTGCCAAGGTAACGACGGAAACCAATCACAATGCAGATGCTTTTCCAGATTCTTTTACCGCCAAAGCCAACCCACGTGCTCTGGTAACTGCGTAGCGTACTGTCCGAAACCGAGCAACTACAGAGGTTTCTGGCTTGAACGTTGCGACGGGAAGACCTCTTGCACATGTTCATCATACGCGCAAGGTTCTTGGCCCGGAGCAATATGCAGTTAAACGCAGATTGCGTCTGCGTCCGCACAGTGCGTTTTCTTGCTTCCATCAACACTGTTACGTTGCGCTTATGTTTTCGCTTATTTCTAATTTTTTACAAATTCAGATTTTTTACAAAAGCTTACTTTTCGTCTGTTTGAAGTTAGCCTGAGACGACTTTATCATGACTTTTCTTGTTGATGACGGCGGCTGAATGTGTATTAAGATTATTTTGAACGAACAGAAACAGGGCCGCAACCAGTTGATATTTTATGGGGGGGCACAATTTTTGTAACTTTTTGTTATACCTAACAATTAAACATGTTTTGAAAAATTTCGGGGGATGTGCACTTGCCTGCTGCTTCCCTGGTTGCGGGCCTGAACGGAAAAAGGGTATCTTCACACAGCACTTAAAAATACCTGCTCCAAGACGCACAAAATCTGGTCTTTTGTTTTCGCCTGAACATATCACAAAATTCATAAGGATTTTATACGATTGTTCAAAATGTTTTCCTTGTTACAGAGCAACATTAAATTTCTGATTCTTTGTTATTTGAAAGGGTGTAAAATGATGATGTTGATGATATTGTTTTGTGTTTTAACGATTATCGCCAGTGTTTTTTCATACGCGTTATTTTCGTGATTGAAAAGAATTGCCATTTTCGATTATTCTATTTACTTCACTTTTATATTATTCTCCTATTTGTTTTGCAAAAATAAACAACAAAAAAATCTTATGCTCCAAATACTGAGAAAATACGTTGAATAAGTGAAGATCGTGTAAGCATGAACAGAAATGTTACAGAACGCGTAAACTGTAACAAAAATAGGATTCTGTTTGAATAAGATGTAAGGTTGATGATGCGTAGTGCTACGTGAAATCGATTACCTCTTTAAAAATTTGTGATTGATTCCTTGCTTGTTTCTCCTGTGGAGTGAAGCAACTTGAAAAATAGTGTTGTTGCACTAGACGGTTGGTAAAGGTTGAAATCAGAATTTCACAAAATTGAAACAAGCGCGGAATTCAACATGGGAATGAAACAAACGATAGGAACATTGTGAAGGGTTTTTGCAACATGCTCAGAAAAAATTAGTGCCATATAAATAATCAAGTTAAAAAATGTTAACTCGTCTAGACCCAGCAGAAATATTTAAGCGTATGTTGCTGAATTGCTCCCGAAAAAGGTATGAAGACCAAGTCTCGAAGATTACCCACGACTGAAGGACAAAATGGTCCAAATGCGTGACAAAGCCAGTGTAGACTGGTCTCGATATGAGAACAGCAGCGCTATTTGCAGGCAACAAGGAACGTAGATCAAAATCGTTCTTCTACACATACATTGCCCTGCACTGCCCCTGTAATTTTATAGGGAGAAACGAAGGTTTGGGAAACCTGGTGTAACATAACAATGAAATGATTTTGTTTAACAGTAACATAATTTTGCATGAAAATCACGGGGCTTTATTTAATTTTCGCAACGATTTTCTAGCAAGTGATCATCATNGTCGTAATAAGCAGTAGAGGCGCAGGGGAAATTCCACTATATTTTCAAACGAATTTTCCAATAATTTCTGTTTCTTTTTGATCAAAACTTAACACGACATCCTAGTAGCATATGGATATTTTATTAACTTAATTCTTTGTATGCTTTACGTTGATCAAGACAGAAGTACCTAAATAATAAGCAAGTTGTTTGCAGTGTTCGTGCATGTTCATTTTTGTAATGAATGAATGATCGAATGAATGGCTAAAAGAAAAAAATTATACTCCATGGTTTAATGAACATTTGCAAGTTCATTCGAGTGTTTGCTAATCAATAGTTACACTTCAAATAAAGTCTTGTACTCTCAGGTAAACTACTGCAATTCCAACGGATAAAAACATTTTCTCAAGTCACTCGAGATTTTNAAACGTATGGGCCCTTGTATTGTAGAAGGTAGTTTAAATACATCATTTTCAAAAATATGGGTAAAAATTTTGTCNAAAATTCCACGAAAACTACAACGTTTGTTTATTTTTCGAAAAGATACCTATGCATATAATCNGCAGCTTCAGAGGTTTAGAACAGCTAATCCTGATCGTACTCCTCATCCTGCAGTAATGCTCATAAGCAATGGCCCTCTGCCAGACCGATATAAATAATCTCAACTGCGAAAGCATGTTCACAATAGTAACGTCCTAATTTTACTACAGTACTTTTATTTGTGGATGTACCCTACTCCATCATACAGAAAAACAAAAAAGTATAAGGCCTATGAGTATATATAAAAGCATAAGACGCAGAGAAAAATGCTAATACTGTTACATTCCTTGTTTACTAGGGACGTTTTGTTATTTTTACCGGCATTTTTAGGAAAGCTAGTGCGTAATCTCCTTCTGTGTCTTCGTTGTTCCGTCATACTGAAATGACTTTCTGTGCGATGTCGAATATGACGTTTTTACACAAACATCGAATTCTCCACTTGCAGATTGTAGTACTGTGAAGAAGTCTTACAGCTTAAGCTAAAAGCTGTACCATAAGATAATATGAACAAACGTTTAAAAATTTATAAGTGGACGCAGCTGAACGACAGCACGACGTCCATCAGACAAATTACAGGATGTGAAAAGACTGAGAATAAGAAGCAGTTTGTGTCGCAGGTTGTCTCCCAGGCGGTGCCGACACGTCCGTTCAGCACGGATGTCAGGTCGTTGTTTTCTCGTGGCTACCGCCGCTGTTCCTCCGGCAACCGCATTACCTGCGTTAATGGCAACGTTGGGGTTATCATTTACGATTCTTACGCCATTATTCTAACCAACAGGCACACGACCAAATTAAAAGTAGCGTTTCACTTATCACGAAGAGAAATGTTAAGTTACGCGAAAGCCAGTTAAATAGATAATAATTAATTATTATTATTCATTTAATCGCTAATCATCTTGCTCTGCAGGTCAGCGTTTGCGTAAGAATTTTCTCACAGGACAATTGTTTTGTTATCGTAGTATCAACATTCACGGTAAAATAAATTTCCGGACGGTACAATTCCATAACTTGCATTGTCGCACGACTAAGAATGCCAGTAACTATCCCCGGTTGTTTTTCCAATTAAACGTTAGAAAAAAGGCAGAACTAGCAATATTTATTTTAATAGTTTATTTACATTTTCGAACGTCAGCAGCATTTGAGAATAAAATGCAAACCAATGATTCAAAGAAACCATTTCGAACGTTTCGAAATTCATCGTAAGCATGGAAGTCAATTAGTCGTTGGTAAAAAAGTGAAAGTCACATCCGTAGGTTATAACTGCTTGTTTCAAACTGCACAAACGACTTGTTTCATTTATCACTCAGTCCTGCGCTTTTACTAATGTTGTTCTTCCAAATACACACAATGATATAGAACACTGTAGAGCAGTTGTTCCCAAACTTGTTCGAGCCGTTACCCAAATCAAGGAAGCAATTATGTCTTATTACCCACCAATAAAAATTTTTCGCATTTCATGTCAAAATTTCTTTTGCAGTGATCGCTCATAATACAGAACAACAATGTGGTTTGGTTCTGTGTAACCCCACAAGAATCGCATATTTCCCCGGGAGGTAATTTGCCCCCAATTTGGGAACCACTGCTGCAGAGCATGCGCTTTTCTGTCGCTGAATACTGAGAGAAAACAAATGATGCACTTTTGCAGAGCACTAATGTCCTCTGTGAGAAAAGACCATCTCCGCCAAAGAACCTTGGTCCTAAACAGCATCATGTTATTTAATACTGTATCGTTCTAACTGGGTCCATGACCATAGAGATGAGCTAGCTCTAAATCTGATCGTATCTAGAAGTGTCTGCTAAAAAGGGCTCATAGCAATCGCAGTACCCATTTGCATGTAGCGTATAGCCAGAAAAAGCGGAGTTGAAAATCAAAGGATGTTGTTTTTATGGCGTTGATTGCTCAAACGAAGCGATGTTTAAGGGTAGTTAAGAAAAAATATTTCTAAAGATTGTGCTTTTTTTTTCAAAGATGAAAACAGTCGTTGATAGTTACTCTCGCAAAAAGTTGCAGTATTTTTGTATTTGCAAGAAGTCAGCAAAGGAGCAAATCAGATTCATAGCAAGCCTTCCGCGAAACTCAAATCTAATAAGGCAGTAACGTCATCAAACCTCACTCTTTCTGAACTTTTCAAACGCTAAGTTAAGCATCTGCCATTGATTTTGTGAGAAAAATCCCCAATTGCCATCTTTTCTCTGCCAGTTAGCTGATGCGAGTTGATATTGCAGTTTCAAATTGAAAGATTGCTAACAACCACTGCGTACAAAGCTATGAATTGCTCTCTAGTGCTGACTAGCCGTTTGAAGGGCGGTTGCAAAGAGGGAGGTGTACGTGAAAGACTGAAAGGTGTTTGACTAAGTTTTCACTTGCTTACCTACTCGCATTAGTAGCTGCGCTTTTCACATTCTTGAACACTGCTGGAATTATCAAGGCTTTAACCAAGCGTTTAACGTCTGCGGTACTGCAATTATCTCTAAATAGGAAGACGGATGCAACAGCAGCAAATGAGAATTCTGCGTATTCCATTTGAACTAAAATGCAAATGTGCACAACAATGCATTTTCAATCAAAATTTGATTTATGTCAATTCAGTCTCTGCTCAGAGGGCAAAAGTACCCGCCCTAGTTCCTTGATGATCAAAGGGTCAAGGTGAAGCTCACTTGTATTTGCTGCATTACTCTCAGGCATTCAAATTTGTATTCAATTTAAATCTCAGTTGAAATGTTTGTCTGATTTATTGACAACTGATGAAATATCACCAAGAAAAACAGCCATCTAGAGCAGAAGTTCCCAACCTTTTTACGATCTCATACCCATTGGGCACCTCGTATTGGCAACGCATACCACTTCTTCCATCCAGAACAACCAATTTGATCAAGTCTTACTTTATTCAGAAGAATAATATTCATTAAAATAGCAATAAAAGATCCCAACTAAACTTAAGTGGGATTTTTGTTTTTGCTTACCTTCCACCAATAGGTCGATGCGTGGCGTAAATTTGCTAACAGTGCATCAAAACTCATAATGTTACGAAACAATAGGAATACCGGCTGCAGGAAAATTTATTTGTTTAGAAACAAAACCCGAAACGTAAACTAGAAAGCTTTGAATCCAGGTTTTTGTGAAAAAATGGAAGTGACTCGCGTACCGCCTGGAAGACCTAGACCTTCGCGTACCACAGGTTGCGAACCCCTGATGTACGGCGATAAACCTGGTCGACAAACCGTTCCTAAAGTTTATGTAAAGCTTCACCATAACCTTCATGAAATTCCACGCTTTGTTAAAGCCCGATTTTAACTTGTGACCTCACTAAGCCCACATCAAACTGCACTTTGTTTTTGCTCATTAAGCAAAAATTTGGCGGAAAATGCAATATTACAAGTAATAACCCTAAATTTGTCTACACGCCAAACCTAATTTGCTCATATTTAATTTGGTTGGAGACATTAGAGCAGGGGCCGCCAACGTAGTGCCCGCGGGCACCAAGTCGCCCGCAAGGACCATGTAAGTCGCCCGCGGCCCTGTTCTAAAAATAACATTAGCATGGTAAATGTCTTAACATTAACGAATATCAATACTAAAATAACTGTAGTTAAATTAAGCAAAATTTTCATTTCATAAGTTTGTATCAAACTAGTAGCCCTTCGCATTAATAGATACACAAGAAGTAGCTCGCAGTTTCAAAAAGGTTGGTGACCCCTGCAATACAACATGTTGCGTTATTGCAATGTGTGGATATTACGGTAGGCACCTCACTGAAAAAAAGATCAAAACTTCTGTTTTCTGTTTTCACAGGGTTCTGCTTCTTGGCTTGTAAAAGCATTTGGCTAAACGTGATCATCGACAAGTCGAAATCATGATGAACGTGTTGGTTTACAAATCGATAAATTATGTAAAACGGATTCTGACTTGTTTCACATGAAGTAGGTGACGTTTTGTGTTAAATAACTGAAGCAATTACGTATTAATTGCGATTAAACGTGCTGCGTTGCACTCAAGATCAGATTAAATTGCTTAGTAGTCGTAATGCCGCTGACTCGAGCCATACGTTATCGCTTCAGCATTGAGCGTCACCTCTAGGTTGTGCTGCACACTTTCCACCCAGGCTTATCTCGTCAAGTGCTAGCTTCAATAACGGTAGGCAAATAGCAAGTTGCTCTGCGCTTAGAATTATACAGATTTCTTATAAGCATCCCTTTATTGAATGGAACAGCTGCAGCATATTATTTCGAGACTTTCAAAAACTTTATGTTTTTGCAATTGTCTAACATTTCAGAAATTTCCTCAGACGTTTTGCATACAAAGATCAGTGGGAAAATATCAACATTGTTACGTCATAAACAGCTTGTTGGAATAAAAGTAGCTTACTCATGCAGTATAAGAAGGTGTACAAGCCTGATTAGGAATGTTTCTGCAAGTAAAGCAGCTACAACACTAAAGTATAATGGAAAAAGCGCTACTTAATGCTGTGATTTTGGGAATAATTTCGCTTCAGTGCTTTTGTATGCAGTATAGCTAGCGTTCGAGACGAAGTTAAAAATTTATTTTGGAAAGAAAAACCTTGGATGCAATTAAAGTTATCTGTTTGTAGTACAATCGATATTAAGATAGAAAGATCAGATGTATCTGGGAGTAATTTGTCCGTTGTTTTTTAAAACCTGTCTTCATTTTATGTGTTAATGAAATTCTATTCCAAATCTTACAGAAAAAGTAGAATTTCGAGATGCACCCAAAACTGTTTTTCGTTGCTACCATATTTTTTCTACCTTGGTTTAAAACAACGGAAGCAGAAGTGGCTTTTCTCGAGAACAGTAAGAATTTGGAAGAAGTTTCATCCTTGTTTTTGTGCCGTAAGTATGCAGAAGCAAAATGATTGCTTTGTAGGAGTTAGACTGAAAAACGTTACCGCAAATCAAACCCAAATGCGAGATCATCCTTATGAAAAGCTTTAAAACTTAGTATTTTGGGTCAGAGATTCTGTCATGCATTGCGCTTGTTTAGCAGATTACAGCAGTTTTATCAGCGTTTGTTCTTAGATTCCGTTTCTGCCTGCAGCAGACGAAAGGTAATTGGTGGGAATGAGGCAGACAAGTGTTTGGAAGCACACAACTATTACCGATGTCTTCACGGGTCAGCACCTTTGCTCTACGACCAAGACCTTGAAAAATCCGCTCAAACATACGTGGATAAGCTTTGTGCAAACAAGAGACCTGGTGACGAGGTTATGAAGCACTCCGTTCGAGGTGAGCTGCAGATCATGCATGGTTTGTATCTTGCAATGCTACTGCTTGTGGAAAGCCCAGATGTTTTTCACAAAAGACGTTAAAGAAACGCCGGAAGATTAAAGCATTCGCACGTGCAATCACTTGAGTAGAAGTTTTAGACTTGCGTCAAAGGAAAGGCAATTAGGGAAGTAGAGCCTTGTTGGTCTGTTGCTTATTTCTGTTATTATTATGTCATAAGTGGTAAAGTATTATTTCGTCACAAGCGGTACATAATATTTGCATCGCTGAATCATGTGCCATCAACGTCTAGTAAAGGGGTGCACAAACTGCGGCCTTCGGTAAAAATTTA
>JGI24021J15306_10001067_pt1 | contig 25136 bp, 10 predicted proteins | sample Ectturendosymbi1_FD_15306 | JGI IMG/M metagenome (IMG submission 15306) | reverse complement strand
TTAATTCTATTTCATTACAGCTGGCGATTTTCTGCTTTCAGCAATAGTTTTGCGTGTGCCACCTAGCCCATAACATTCTTTTACGATAAATTCAAGATGGAAAGACACTGTAAGAGATAGCCCATCCAAGGTGCATTCTAAGAAAATCATACAGGGCCAATAGGTTTATCTGGACATTCGAAATAAACTTTTAATGGCAATTCGAAATATTTTGACAAAAGGATCAAGGAAAATCTTTGCAGTAGTTAATTCTATTTCATTACAGCTGGCGATTTTCTGCTTTCAGCAATAGTTTTGCGTGTGCCACCTAGCCCACAACATTCTTTTACGATAAATTCAAGACAAAAAATGTTTTTAATCATTACTCTGAGCAAATTTCATCCGTGAAAAAATCTGGGTTCGACATCTTTACGATTTTTCTAGTTTTAATTTAAACACTGATTAGATTTTGGGTCACTCTATTGCCAGAAGGCAAGCCCAGCACATTTGGATATCCTTGATATGTTTTTGCGGCATTGTCAGGATAAACCTCATATTTCTCTAACCAACAATCGCAGACTGCAAAGATTATTTTCATGCAATAGATCAGCATTGTTGTGATAAGTTTATAACTGCTCGTTTCTTTCCAAACCAACAGTCAAGATTTTGCTCATCCGTTTAAATGACGCAAAGTCTAGTTCCATCAATATCGTCTGCCTATGCCACTGTAGAAACCTATTGCTTGAGAAAAACATGCTTGAAAAGTAGCGGTAATGTCAACCCATGAATATGAATGAGAAAAAACATTAAATGAATCCCTTGCAATTGTTAGTTTTTATTTTGTTTAAACCAGCCAAAAATGAGCATTGTTGTAGTTTAGTAAAGCGTAATTTCTACATGCGTCCGTTATTATTCCATCTTTGTGACAGTTACGTAAAACCTTTTTTACTTGGCGTGAACAATTTTTCAGCCATATCAGACTGCTGACCTCCAGCTCAAACCAATTAACTACAGCTCGCATGCATCAACATCATATGAAAATCCATGTTAACGTCACCGACAAACGTGATTTACTTGCTGGAGGGTCGATTGGCATTGGATCTTGGCCGGTTGGTAGTTGGCATACGAATGCCTGTTTTTTGAAACAGTCACCAGTTTCCCAGTAACCAGAAGAGGAGCCAGTAAAAATTTCACCGCAATCCCAGGCGTTCTGCGACAAACATCGTGTTTTTCTTTTTAAGTACTGCCGAAGCAAGTGAGAATTGTTTAGAAGTAAGCGGTAAAATTGAAGCAGTAGCTGCAGACGCAATATGCCTAAATTTCGTATCCGGTCAAATGAATAACGATAACGTAGCAAGCTAAGATTCGGTCATAAATGAATAACGATAACGTAGCAAGCTAAGATTCGGTCATAAAGTAGCAAGCTAAGATTCCGAAAAACAATCCGTTGCAATCCACCTCGTCAATTTTAAACAGAAAACCATTCAATTCCACGCACTTCTCTCTAAGGACGTGACTGGAAGTTAACGCTTTTCTTTGCTCTGTAGGCTCTTTTTGAAGAAGACCTAAAAAGGTGACACACTTGCAACTCATTAAAACTCTGTGGAAAACGTTTAATGCAAATGGCCAGATTCTTGTAATGGCTTCCCATTTTTGATACGTCTCAAAAAAACGACTGTAATAGTTGTGTGGCATATCCCAAACCAAATATGACGATTTGTGTAACAACAATCAGGAGAACTTGCGTTAATCTGAACGGGTGTTGGCAGCCAGGTGCATGTACACCGTGTGCGATTTCCCTAGCATGGTTTCGGAAATCGAAAAATAACAGGCCTGCAATACTGAAATGATAGGCACATTTCACATAACCCTACATGCTATTGATATCGGAGCAAAAATAAATTGGTTCGTGACAGTCTTCGACTATACGCGTGGATTGGTTCATTGAATAAATCAATCTCATGAGCCACTGCAGAACCAAGAAAAATGTCTTGCAAAACTAAGCGTAGCTTAAACAAACCGCCAATCGTGTTTGTTGGTGAGTTACAGTGTCTGTTACGTAATTCAAATCATTACATAAGGCTGTCGCAAACAGTGTTTCTTCACGATTATATTTTGATTGTAGCACAGTCGCTTTGTTGCGGTGGCAGACATCTGAAAATTATATTACCGTAACTACATTCGTTAAGAATGATAAAACAATCTCAACCGTAAAAATTTAGATCACCCCGATTCACAGTGCTGCCTGATTCAAGCCTGTTCTCGATATTAAATCTATTGCAAAATGTGGGACGTTAAAACTTACCAAATTTTGAAAACGCAGTTTTCAGTTTACTGTTTTGCTATCACAAGCATTTTACATGGATTGCTCTTCTTCAAAAGGAACAAGTAAGTTGAGGTGAAGAGTACGTAAATCCTCGTTACACTTGGTCTGAAAGTTCAGCTAATTTTGGCAAAAAATTTAACTTTGATCTCGTTGTGAAAGGCATCTTGAGCTGGAATTAGTAACTGATGAGCTGGAAGTAGTAATCTGCTTTTGTTTTTTTTTCGCAGCTGTATTGTTTTGATGCTGCTAAATACTAGGAGATAGCAAGAAAGTGCAACTGCAATAAGTAACCATACAAATCACCCTAACCGATTGATCTCTCGGTTGATTGACTCCCCAGTTTACGTAACCACCAGCAGTTGTGATCTCGCCATCCGTCCAAGCAAACTTTCCATCTTGATCCTTGTCGGAGAAGCCTAGCCAAACGGCTTTGGAACCAACGTCCTCCAAGTTGGGAAGTTGAGCCGTGATGTATTGCTGTTGTTCCTTCCTTGCAACGTACCAATACGGTTTTGAGTCTCAGACAGTTGGCAGCATGAAGAACATAAAACAATACAAGGTTATTGCGATACAAGGGTACCACATCCCCAAGGGTTTGGACTACCGCGTATTACCAACCAAACAATGCCACACAAAAAACTCACGTTTCAATTTTCAGCAGTTTCGCGCCCATCGCTTCGCAAATGTCTTTCGCAAAAATCCAGCTTTCCCAGGAACTTTGTGCTTCCACAAACAAGTAACACTGGCCGGAGAACATGCGCCAACCTTCAGCACATGATCCTGTGAAACATATTTTACTTTAAAAATACGCCGATTGTCACTGACATATCGAAAAGTGCTGCAGGAAATAAACTCTCCAAGCCCTCGGTGGTTGCAAATTACGTTCTACAGAGCTCCATAGGTGTTGCTCGAGAGCTATATACCTTTTTATTACAGAATAATTCACTTTTGTTTTTGCACTGACTGGAGACGAAAAAGCTACGGAGAACTTTTCATTTTGCATGATGTTAACTGCATATGCATCTGACCAAACTTCAAACTTGATTGATGTTATAATAACCGCGTCAGAAGTTCTAACAATCACATCGGATCATTTTCACTTAAGAATAACCGTAAGAGACTCCGATTGCCATAAAATTTTCATAAATCGACATAAACATGCCTTGTTTATCAGTTCTAAGAAAAATGCCTTTAATCGTAACAAAACGTTCACTGTGGAATGTCTTTAGCGAGTATGATGAGTTCCAGCAGATCATTGTTGCCATTTGAGCATGGCCGTACGTTCCGTTATGTCGCACACGAGGCAACAAAGTAAACTTACCAGTCTGGCTGGTTTCGCACAAAAAGGAGTGCTCTTCTCCGCAGCGATGAATACCCCAAGGTCCATCTACATCAGGAAAACAGCCAATAGATAAACCTAAAAGCGACCTCCACGAACACATTTCTCCTACAATATCTTAGGTCTATGAGCTTGCGTCTCCTTTCTCTACTTACTGGTTGACGTGCCGGGATCAATCTCAACGCAGTTATCTGCAGACGAGCTCAGGCTCGGCTGTCCATTCGCCCAGTTTTCATACGAAGCGTCATTGAAGACTTCGCCACTGCTCCAATATAAGAGATTATCCTCGTGACCCTTAAAAAGTGGTGCAAATGTCTCAAACACAATGAATTAAAGACGGAAAACCAACACCTTGGCCCGTTTTGAAAACGTTTTGTAGATCCTTTCGAAGACTACTACTTGGCTAACTTCTGCACCACACAAGGATTTCAGTTAATCTTTGCATCAATTCATTGGCACGATCTAGTAAGCCGTATTCATGGGTAGTGTGCAACCAGCATATAGGCACATAATTTACGAGACCAGTCAATTCCATTTGCAACGATTTTTTATACTTGCAAAAAAGGCGCGTTACAAATACTTGCCATTGCCAGGGTTTGATATTAACCACAGTTGAGCAAAAACCTGTTCTCAAAGTGATTCGATAGATATCTCCTGCAAAATACGTTATTCCACCATGGCCTAACACAGCGGTGGGCAATTAGCGGCCCGCGGACCACAAGTGGCCCACCACAGCGTTTTCAGTGGCCCGCGGAAGCAATTAGGGAAAAAAAACTTTTAATCAGAAAATTCCTCCCACTTAAAGAAATATCAGTGCTGAGGCTAACTTGAACTGAGACTTGCTTCTATTTCCATTAGAAGGCACGGCCCTCCACTGAACGCGGCCTTCTCAAAGTGGCCCCCGAGTTAAAGTAATTGCCCACCTCTGGCCTAACGGTTTCTCCTGAACGCTTTAAAATTAGGCGGTGTTGCGTCATACAAATTCTTCGTATGAATTGGGATTACCGGAGTGCAATAAGGAAAATTGATTCACGTTTTTTTGGATGATGGGACTTCATTTTGTGGGTGCAGGGAAAAGGGGACTCAATCATCAATTCACAACAATGTCCAACAAATGCCTAATGAGAGAGATAAAACACTGCCAGCGTTCTGTGTGACCATCGATTGGTGATAACACAAGAGTGTCAAAAGTGAACTATAAGTTACTTCACCTGCATGCATTGCATTTGATAACACCTCTGTTGCTGGCTATGCGCCGTGGAGAAAAACACTGCTATCAACAAAAACAAACACAAACCCGCTTTAAAAAATTGAAACTCTTCGTTTTCTGGTTTGTGGCCACCGAACGTGGCGACCTTTGGCTTAAGACTACTGAGCTTAAGTCAGGGGTGGCCAAACTTTTTGACTAGAGGGCAGAATTCGCGACTGCCTGGCCTATAGGCGGCCGGATACAGTGCGATTTACGTGACAGGCAGCAGCCAATGCTGTTGCACTGCCCCCACAGTCGGAAAAGTGGTGCTTGAAAAAAATGTGCAAAGTATTTAGCGGGCCGGAATGAACTGGTCGGCGGGCCGGATGTGACCCGCGGGCCGTAGTTCGGCCACCCCTGGCCTAAGTGCACGTAGCATCTGTGGGCCCAGACAAACAGCCTAAGCAAAACGCTCGAAGTTGTCAACTGCATAATAAGGTGAGTAAGTTGTGTTTTGCATTCACTAAAACAAATAAAAATGCATCCGCCAGAAATTCACAAAGTAAAACTTTAACCAAAATTATCTTAAACAGTTGCGATGAAAACAATGTTCAACAGAAAAAGTCTTGTGTTACATTTAAAATCTTTTCCAGATCCACAATCGAACAAATGGTTACTTCGTAGAACTCTTGTTGCTGAAACTGCAACTTACCACCGATGACAGCCCAATCCAGATATGTTGATTCATCGCATTTACTTCGTTGGAAACATAAAGTTGTTCGACATCACTCGTGATTGACACTAAGTTGGCTGACATTGCCTTGCATGCTTTCTCAGCCGAGATCCAGGGCAACTTAGTGTCGAATGTGCGATAGCATCGTCCTTGAAACTCTTTCCAACCATCTGATACTTGACACTTGGGGTGTGGTTCTATGGAGGCAAGTGCAACAAACCAATCTTCAGGTTGTTGTAGTTTTTCACGAGAGAACCAGAATTTCACAAGAACTGTTTAAGCAACTTTTTGTGAAATCAGTCAAACAAAAGTTTTACGCGATCTTCTACATTTAATTCTCAGTGGATTGGTGTATGCTTGAGACCCAGCAATAATCTAACTACGCCGCAACTTAAGTCAAAACAACTAGCCATTTACCGGAAAGAATCGATCACTTTAGTAGAAAAGAGTACTGCCATGCAAAAATCGACGTTATTATTGCCTTGTAAAGTCATATTTTGGAAATAACCTTGTAATATTTCTGTTGCATAACATTTTATCAAAAAGTATTAAGTGGATAGTTGGTACTGGTCAGGCCTTTCCAAAACAGTGCAATCAGGCCCGTAAACAGGGGGCTTCACCACCCCTAAAATTTTTTTCGTCACCCTTAGAAAAATGTGTTGGGCATAGTTCAAAACTACTGTACATGCCGGTAGTTCAAAAAATTTTGGCCCCTCTGAGAAAACTCTTCGCCCCACCTGGTGTCCCAAGCTGGTTACGGGCCTGAGTGCAATATCAACAACGCCAGGCATAACTAAAAATCAATTCACAATCGCACGATCGTGTTTAACTGGTGTTTCCTCATGCTAAAGTTAGAACAAGGATTTAGTCTGGCATAAAATTTGCTCTCTGTGATGGTTCGTCACCAGGAATAGTGCCGTCAATCTCACCATCTTCCAGCATCAGATGCTGGGGAACTTAACTTTCAAGCCCTCTCGCAAGATAATTAAGCAACAAACGGATATCCGGTAGACCCGTGTGCATCTACTGGACCTTATCCATGCGTAATTACTACTTCCTACCTTCATCCAAAAATGTGGTTTGTGGTTTATTCCCCCCACTTCTGAAAATACATCTCCTACTGACAATTCCAATCCATGAGTTAAACAATGCCGAAGTATTATCCAACAAATGCGAGCAACCCTTGACTTCTTTCCGAGCATGACGCTCGCTCCATCAGTAGTACATCCAGTGAGATTCATTGCTAGGCAGTTCTCGTCGAACCGTGCTTTGCAAGGCAACAAAACAAAGTTTCAGTTATTGTTTTTGTGGTTCCATTTGTTAACTCAATCAATTCCATGAAAGGAAACTATGGGGCTCTTAAATAATCTCAATATGACACTTCAGGTAGACTAAACTGACTTTGTTACTTAAACTAAGTTGGTCGACTCATCAATCAGTACGGAAATCTTTCCGTTCTCTTGAATAATCTTTTCGCATATCTTTGCTTTCGTTTCCCTGGCAACTTGGTCGATTATGTTCGTTGCCGAATTCCGTGAACGTAAGCCATTTGGAACGTCGGCACCGTTAAATTCTTGTATTTCCAATAAATCAAACTGTTCTGAAAATTGCTTGTTGCTTTTTGCATTGAAATACGCTGTTCTAAAGATCTTTGTAGTTGCAAGTAATTCTGATTCATATGCGATCTGTGGAATTTTGTAAAAGATCATCGTTTGCATTTTGCCCAATTTCCGACCAGTGACGTAGCCAGCCCAAACTTTTGGGGAGGGCCAAAAAATTTGGCAGGCCAAAATTTTGATTTTAGGCGAGCAACAGTATTCTGTTTGGGATACCCCTCTCCAAGCACAAAATGACTAGATATGCTAAAAATTTGGAGGACCATTTCCCCCTGGGCTCCCTTGGCTACACCTATGTTTCTATGTTTCCGACCCTATTATCTGTGCCTGAGAGCTGAGATGGCGCATGCCTGTGGCACTTTTTGCAAAAAAGCATGTTGGACACTTCTACAATTTCCGCAGAATGTTGCCAATGTTAATTTCCACTCTGACGAAAGACTGAAAGCCCGTGTTTTAAATGCAGACAAATTTATTAATGATGAACGCACTGCCCACTCTAACCTCTCTGACTTGCAAATAAGCCACTGATAGAGTTTCTGCTTTGCTCTCCACATTTCAGCTGTCCAAAAAGTCGACCATTCTGAAAGGCTCACATTCCGATTCTGCTCTACTGTTGCCAGTACGTCTGATGTAGCTTTGCTACAGTTAGGCTTACTGGAAACTTCTCCTTTACGTGAATCTCTAGCTTCTTTCTTTTCACAAAAAAAGGAATTATCGTACCAAGTTTACGCTTTTCAGCCAAGCTCAGGTAGTTGAAAACAGCAGGACTAATTAGCAGAAATTATTGACTTCCCAACAATGACCAGTTGACAATACTACCATGTGACCGAACAATCGAAACAACACCGAGAAACATGAGGCAACATAAGACCATTATGATGAGATAGTAAATGGAACTAATTCACGATAAAAAAACGAAAAAAGTAAGGGGACAAAACCCCGTCTAAAAAAATTGGAGAGACGGCGATCCCTATCCAAAACACCACGGTATAATTTTCTACACTGCTGTTTGTTGATTTTTAATTTTGCTTAAACCAGAGGTGAGGAATCTGCAACCCGCGGAGCAAATGCCGGCCAACTTGAACATTAAATATGGTCTGCATCAGAACTTTCGTTACCAAGTTAGCAAGTTGTGTCCAAGAACTTTGCGGTCCCTAAAGGAAAGTCATTCAGAAATCAGATTGGTATTGAGTAGGCTACTTATGCAAGTTTGTACTGCTCCCATGCTGAGCAAATCGGACATCTTGATGAGCTTGAATAGCAAGCAAAAGTCACTTTGCCCACTGGCAACCACAGAACTCTTTCCCAAAGAGACAAAGAATAGGAAACAGCAAGAAAATGACAGAAGCGCGTTTGGGTCTGATGTCTTAGACTAGTGGTTCTTAGTTTATCCAACCACGCTGACCCCTATTTCTTAGTTTGATGGTCACTAACTGTTCAAGAGAAAGGTCTTTTTCAAGATTCGAAAGAATTGAAAATGAATTAAACGGTCACAATGTTTCAGGAGCGGTTGTCCACACTAAGCATTCAGTGCATTAAAAGTGACAAGCTTTGTGACAGGCAAACAAATTGCAAGCGACAGGCAAACAAATCGTAGTGAATTCCTAGATGATTTTGTTATCAAGAAGGCCAGGACAACACCTTTTTAATTGTTTACCGTGCTATGTTCAGCGTTACTTGATTCGATGATTATAGCCTTTTATTTCCGAATACGTATTTCAAATGACAGCATAACAGAAGTTTAAACCAGTCTCGGCGCCATGGGGTCATTTGTGGACTCAGCTCCCCCAAATTGAATATGAAGCATTTTAATTATCAATCAGTGGAGATTTTATTACATTTTCAGAACGTCACGTCCCTCTGCGCAAATATAAAGCTCCCCATTGAAGATTTTCTGGTGACGGTTCTGGTTTAAACCTTACATCATTTCGCGCGACGGTTTCGTTGAGTTCGATTCTTAGCAGTCAGAAAAAATAACAAACACGCGAACCGCGATCCTAGCATTTGCAACCATTTGGGTCCGTTTTACTTGATGTGGTTTGCTCGTATGTGTGAGATTTTTACAGCCGTTGTAAGCGAGTTGCCACGTTGTCTTCAAGTTGTGCTTTAATGTCTTTATGCCACACATATGTGCAGTGTGTTTGGTTCTTTTGAGCACAGATAAGAAAAAACAGATTTGAAACTTATAAAAAACGTTGGCCACGTGTTTTGTCCAGGGACGGATCCAGCCAGTAAGGTTAGGGGAGGGGTGATTCAGTAATATATGGTAGTCAAGTCTCATTACGGGTTCATTACTGTAAGAGACATGGAGTATACTTTATAACACAGCTGAGACAAAACAATAGACGGCGAAATAACCTTATATCGCGAATGCTGTTTTCCGAATAGTACAAAATCATGGTAAACAAAGTTACTTTCGTAGGTTTTAAGGGGGGAGATCGCTCAATCGCCGTGGCGGGTTGGTTGGTTTGCGTGTGAAAATTAATAATCCAGTTCTCGCCAGCCAAGCACGATTTCAACAAATTCCCTGTCATTGAACGCTTTTGTGTCGAAGGTACTGTAGCAACAAGTAGAAAGGGGGATCACAAGTGAATTAGCCTAGAGCAGTGGTTCTTAACCGGGCAAGCGCGCCCTCCCAGGGGAGCGTCAAGAAATTTCCAGGGGGGCGCGAGCCCTTATATGCTCTGAACACGGAAATTTTTGAACGGGAATGTGTCCCTTCCAAACGTTGTGCCACTGCTAATTTTACGCCGCTACAAGTTATTTGGTTTAGTCTCGCAGAGATGGAAGTCCGTGTGTTAAGTTTCTTGAAATTTTGCAGGCCGAATTCGAGCCTGCATACAAACATTCAGAGGCGCAACTAAAGGAACTGTTTAGTCGACATGCCAAGTCCCTTTAACAATAACATCTGTGCCGTTCTAGCATTTGAGAATAGCATAGTGCACATAGAATTCCATGGTAGCCAGCTGCATCGCAGAGCGGCTAATTCCAGACAAACATGAATGCATACGCTTTGCACAGCTCCACACAGCGTGGGATACCACTATGGCTTTCTGTAATTCAACGAGGTTTCTGCAGTGTGGCCGTACACTTGCATGATACTTATTTTCTACAGTACTCTCGCCGTGTCCTTCTGTGATGCGATGATGTATATTTGTGACGATTCAATTGCACTTGAGCCTCACTCTTGTTGATTGTGAGACTAAGTTTTTGGATGGGGCTTGGAGCTACATGCCACCATACGATGTCGTCTTCTCGGCCAAAGAAAGATAGTAACTTTGGTGTTTGGCCATCCCGATGGAACTGTGTCTTTCACAACACACTAAGAGGGACGGAGTAAGTTTTAAGTCTACAAATAAATATAACATTTCTGTTGGAATATTCGCTTTATGCGAACAATCGTTCTATGTTTTTCACGTATGTGTGGAGCCTTTTGGTTTAAGATACTGGAATTTTATGCGAAAACGCGGTTATAGCGCTTAACCGAAACAATTAGTCGGAGTAATCTGTATTCACTCTGCGAAGTAGTGGGCGGTTGCAAAGCTACGCAGAGTGAATAAAACAATCAAAGAATTTGCAAAAGTTCACATAAGTCTTAAACAAGCAACTGCAACACATAGCATGCGGGCTAGGGTGGGAACATGCATATCTGTGAATACCGACAAATCTTGCGCAATGTCGCTTAAAAGAAAGCGTTTTTCATCTAATGCTGCAAAATAATGTTGCACCAAATATTGGCCAGAAATTGACTAGTTGCATATAATCTTGGGTGCAGGGTTCTATACAACCTGCCGTGGCAAACGAGTGTTAGTAGTCATCAGGTCCAATGCAACATTCCCACTTTTGAGGTCTTATTGTGAAAAATACGTACCTCCTTCTTGAACGATGCAGAAAGTCCAACAACGTATGGTTGCGCTCTTTGATGCAGTCAGATTGTTTGTATTCGTCCTTATCCTTTGAACACTACAACCACATTTTGCTTTGCGACTGAGTGCTCGGACGTTACAGTGTTTGTTTGAGGGCGTGTACATGCCACAATACTTTCGTACTTTACCTCGACTTGACCAGGGTGTTGGACTCAGTGTCCTACTCTGGATGTAGTGTTGTACCAAGTGTTAGGGGTTGGCAAACAATAGTGTTAAGAAAGTGTCTGTAGCCCTGTGGTTCTACCTCCAAACTCGCTATTAATTGTTCTGTTGTGTCTATTTTTATCAATCTGCATTATGCAGACTCTGTGAGTTTGTACTGTATGGTCTTCGTGCCTGTTACAAAACCTTAAAATAAAAAGTATTAAATAGATTTACCAAGAAATACATTTGTTTTACAACTTATTTAAATTAGGGGGGCGTGAAACAAAGGAAAATTACTTAAGGGGGTGTGGTGGAGAAAAGGTTAAGAACCCCTGGCCTAGAGGATCTCGCATCAGCTAATCCAGCCTTGCCGTAACAAACTAGCAGATAGCAGTGGGCATCTTGCATTTGAAATTGCGTGTGAACCGTATATGAAAGCGATTAATCTCACCGACATCACTTGAACGTTCGCAAATGAAATACAGCCGAAGATTACAGCTCGCGTCATTCCAAAGACCTCCATTGCCTTGTAAGATTTCGACGCAATCTTCCTGCGATGCAGCGGCGTCTTCCCAGTTGTCAGGTTGTCCGCCAGCCCACGCACTGGAAACATAAGATGAAAAAATAAATGAATCGTGATCGAATGTTAAAAGCTTGGAGCTACTGTAATGTTGTTTGCAGTCACATTGCAAGCACAAAATTTTTACAATAAGAACACCAGGCAATGGTCTTACGCTGCATAATTTACATTTGACTGGTTCCGTAGGCTCTTACATAAATGAAATAACAAAATGGTATTCACAATGAGCTGAGCAGACAGAAAAAAAGAAAAGCAAAAGCTGAAATATAATCGGAGCACAGAAGTTTGCTGTTAAAATACGACTTCGTATATCTGTATAAAGATCTTTAGATCGGTCGTACAAGTCAATCAAAACTACAATAAATCATTCAGATCAGCATGGTCCAACTGCAGGCCCGCGAGCCGTATGTGGCCCGCCACAACGTTTTCAGTGGCCCGAGAAAGCATTCAGGAAAAATGTTCAGATCTGAAATTTCTTGAAAAGCGTGAGGTTACATTTGTCTCACTGAATTGCTTCTGCTGGATAAAGTGCGTTTGCACAAGAACAATGAATGATATCTTTTCTGTGTACCATTTTGTTTTTCTTATTTTTTTACGATCAAATTAGAAAGTACGACCTGCCGCTAACTCCGCGCTGGAGCATAACTACTGTGCTTTTTTCTGTGCCCCGGCGTTCATTGTCTTGAAGAACACATCTGGCCCATTGAGCTCAGTACCCAGGGGCATAACGAAGTTAGACGGCGCCCGGGTCAAGAAGTAAGTTTGGCGCCACCATATTCGAATTTGACGTCTTTAGGAAGCAAATGTACTGTATTGAAGAAAGTACTTGTGACATTGTTGGGACGTTTCGGCGCCCTCCGCTGTCATTCGACACCCCCGTAATGATTCAGTGTCCCCATAGCGATTCGACGCCCGAGGAACTGTGCCCCACTTGCCCCCGTCTTTACGCCCCTGTTAGTACCGCCAAATAAATCTGTCTATCTATCCGTTAAACGCAGCCTACTCAAAGTGGCCCTCGAGTCAAATTAATTGCCCATCCCTGCAATAGGTAATTTTACAGTAGTTGGAACAAGCAAAACATCTTTTATTAAAAAGGTACAATACTAATGGCGTCAGAGACTGCAGAGAGCTTCAGCAAATTAGTCAGCAAAGGTGTAGATTTCCCAAACTGAAGAATTTCGCACTAAAAATGCACTCCATATTTGGAAAAACATACGTGTGTGAGAGTAAATTTTCTGCGATGAAGCAAGTCAAATCTAAAAACCGAAATCGAATGGCAGAGGAAGCACTGGACGATGGTCTCCGACTTGCACCACTACCACCAGGCCCGTAACTATACGGGGGGCATCATCAGGCCACCTGGAAAAATTTTCGCCCCCGTGGAAAATTTGTTGGAGATAGTTTAAAAAATTTGGGCCCCTCAGAAAACTCTTCGCCCCCTGGTGTCCCAAGCTGGTTACGACTGCCTGACTATCACTGGTATTGATAAACGAACGATTGTGTCAGAGAAGCATCGACCTTAGGCATCCCCCTGAGAGAGATTTGTAAGAAATTGGTTTTTGCTATTGTGTAATAATTTCAAAGACTATGTCTTCCCTTTTATAGTTTGAAGCAGTTGTTTTATGCATCATTTTATTACCAGTGACTCGCGAGTTGACATGTTTTTGTAAAATGGACCGTAGGTCAAAAGTAGTTGGACCACGCTCATTCACATTCATGAACTAAATCTCAATAAACAGCGCATTAGCCAGGCGAAAGCAGGCATCTGTTTTCCAAAAATTTATTAAGATTTTGAATTTTTCTCGATTGCTGAAAATGTTCGAAAATTTGAGGAAGATTTTTCTCCCCGAAAACATTGTAAACCTCAGAAATTTCGGCTGGTTGAGTTTTTTTTGCACAGGCTTATTACTATCAAAACACAAAACTTCATAGTTTCAAAAAGCTGGAGCGCATGCCAACATCTACACACAACAAGAAGTAAGGCCAAGAGGTATTTGGATATTTACGTGTAAACTATACGCAGCCAGGCGCGTAACCAGCTTGGGACACCAGGAGGGGCGAAGAGTTTTCTCTGGGAGGGGCCAAAATTTTTTGAACTATATCCAGTAGTTTTAAACGATGTCCTACACATTTTTCCAGGGGGGCTAACATTTTTCTGGGGGGTATTCGCCCCCTGCTCCGCCCTGTTTACGAGCCTGTATGCAGCTACAAATAAGCAAACGCACAAGTCAACCTGCCTCTTTAGATTTCATGTAGTGTTGAATTTTGTTGTGACAGGAACTTCATTGATTTGCTTGTGACGTAACCGCATGTTTCAGGTGGCCAAAAACATTTTTTATAGGGGAGAAGCAACTGTGGTGGTATTGCATTTTACCAACTCGAAACTAAGAGAAAAACATTTTTCTACAAATTTCAAAATCCAGTGGGGCAAGGGACCCTTTTCACCTCCTTCTGGCACCCATGGTTCTGTACTTGTTTATTTGGCAAACTGCGTTACGCAGTCTCCAAATGTAGGGCTTCTTTGTGTCTGATTCATACAATAAATTAAAACAACCCATCTTTGGAAACCTTGTTTCTTCTAGAAGTTGTAGCACAATTTGTCTTCTTGATCCCTTGAAGTGGCATATTAGTCCGAAAAAGTTGCCGACTCTTGCAGTATGATAATGCTTGCATTCTTTAGTTTTTTTTCGCAAATTTTCATGTCTTGTGAATAGATATACGACAAGCCCACTATGCACATGCTTTTTCACCAATAAAGACCTGCTAGCATTTTCATTCTTTCCTGATCCAAGCATAGCATTATTGTATGTACTAGATACGAGCATTAATGGATTTGCTTACTTGTAATTCAACGACGATCCATCCACCCATTGCCATGAATCTTCTTTAGAAAGATCGTGCAACCCGATCCAGTTCCTTGTTTGATCGCCCAGTTGAGTGTACAAAAATGTCTGCGAACATCTTCCAGTAAAACTATTGTCCAGTTAGCAGGGGTCTCAAATTCAAATTGCTTCGAGAGCCAAATGAGGGCTTATTTTTAAGAAACTCGAGGGCCACATTGTGACGCTGACACAATGACCTGCAGGGGCGTAACGAGTTTAAATGGCGCCCGGGCCAAGAAACAAGTTTGGCGCCCCCATATTCGAACCTGAGGTCGTGTGTACTGCATTGAAGAAAGCCCTTGTAACATTGTTGGAACTTTTCGGCGCCCCCGTAGTGATTCGGCACCCGGGGAATTGTACCCCTTGCCACCGTCGTTACGACCCTGGGTACCTGAACCTTACTAGAAACATATTTTACATCTTATTTCCTAAAAAAGGTATCACGAGTTACAGGCAAATCATTTATACCTCTCTACGTTCGTTTAAACGGGATTTATTCACTCGCTGGCCTATAGCACTTTAAAACACCGGTAATAAACTAAATAACGAACATGTTAATTATTTGGAAATTTCCAAATAGCATCGACAGCCGCACTAAACGCTGTCGCCGGCCGCGTGTTTAAGACCTCTTGAGTTAGAGGCTGCGAAAAACCAGCGAAATCCTCATTTTCTATGATCGGCTTCACATTTGTTTCGTATGACAATACAGAATTGCTCTGCAAAAACGCATCTGATGATCTGAATGCGCTAAAAAATGTTATGTTTACTTGAAATTTTGAACCGAAAGGTTATTTGGTGCAATGCGGAAAAGGTCATAGCTCTTGTTTTGGTTTGTGTTTTTCATAGTTTAACCATCGCAGTGTAATCCAGTGCACTTTTTGAACGCGAAACCTTCTCCCGTACGTTGCTTGAAACCAGTTGATTTCTGCAAATATCGCCGATCTCTTCCCGTGAACTTTTTCTGTTGTTTGCAAAGTTTTCGTAAGTCCATCTCTACCTTACGTCAGGTACCATCGCAGCAAGACAATAAACGCTTGTGAACACTTTTCTATCAACAAATTAGTTACTACATTGTTACGTAACTCACTAGAACAGTGATTCTACACCGGAGGAACGCCTCTCCAGGTGGGCGTCAATAAATTCCAGGAGGAGCGAGCCCTTACACGTACTACAGCACGGAAAGTTTGATCAATAAATTTACCAATAAATACATTTGTTTTTATAACTTATTTAATGTCAGGGGGGCTTGAAACAAAGAACAGTTACTCATGGGAGGAGGCATGGTAGACAAAAGGTTAAGAACCACTGCACCAGAACTTAAAGCAGCAACATACTCCAGTAACTTTCTAAAAAAGGGCTAAATTGCAAACAGTGGGCTGCAGCTTAGTCTGCTTATTTATGACCTGACATGTAGGCAGTAAGCTTAAATTACATGAAAGCCATATCTTCAACAGGCGCAAAACCAGGATGCCGAACACAGACCAATGTTGGAGAATTTAATTTGCTTTTTTGAAAAAGAGCATTGTGAGTGCAGCTAACCTCTTGAAACAACATTAAGTTACAGCAAAAGTAATGTTACAGTTACATTTGGCTTATTGCACTTAAAATTCACGGAATCTTCTAAAATTAGTCTTCGTTCTTGCATTCTTGAAAAACTCAACCACAAAACGTGCGCTTTGAGCGCTTCTTTTAGACAACCTTTCAGTTCGAGACAGTAACAACGTTTTATAAATCTTAAGAATAAGACAAAATTTTCACTCCCATAGCTTGTTTCAAATCTTGATAAAAAGAATCTCTAGACATCAAGCAGAAGATAAGAAAGAATACCCATAAATGAACCGAAGAGTTAACGCAAAAGAGATCCGAGTCTACCAAATATTTTTTAGGTTACTCAATGCTTTCATGTTAACTAAAAAGGTCATCTCTGCTTCGCATCGTTGGTAACAAAAAATTGAAAGATTTAATCAAAATATTGTCTAATTCAAGCTGCATCAGAGCTTCCAAGGTATTTAACTGACTTGCTAAAACATTGTCATGCTAAAACATTGTTCCTCACATTTTCTAATTCAGTTTCAACAACTACAAGACCGCCAGCCATGGACTCGCATTTGGAATGTGCCTCGTGCCAAGGAAGAGAAATTCCATAGTTGGACGAAACGTAGTAACAGCTGTCTCCGTTTTGTACCCAGTCGTCGGGACAAGCAGAATAAATTCCTGAAAAAAAAGCTACAAGGAAGTGTCCACCAAAAAAACGAGCTTGCGTCTGTTCAAACACAGGAATTCCTATAAGATAAAACCAGCTCAGCCAAAAGCATACTCAGGCATCTTTTAGGCGAAATCTCCAGAAAATGAGATGGGTTGATATGAGCGGGTGTGATCATGGGCCACGCAAGCATCTAATCTGAGCCAGTGTTGTCAATCACCGAGACATACACAGTTCGCGCTCGATAAGTCAAGTGGACGACGTGGCGCATTTTAGTCGTCTTTTTGCGTGTAGTTATAAATTGAGAGTAAGCCCTAATCTGAATACAGTCTAATGCAGTCATTTCCAAACTTGCAAAGCGAACGGAACCGTTCTTGCTCACTATGTTATAGCTTGGGGAATCTTTTTCTTTTCGAAAAAATTAGAAGCTGATTCCATGTTCATAAGACCATCAAATGGTTTTCAGTGTGCCTACTTTGTCTTAACTACATATTGGGGTAGCCCGTGCCGGAATACCTGCCATGTTTTGCTGGAACCGTATCATCTTTTGGCGTTACCGTCTAACATTACCGCGTTGTAGAGACAAAAACGTTCTCTACCTGAGTTGCAGCGGATGAAAAAATGAGATAAGTTTGTTTAATCCAAATCTCATTCTTTACATGAAGCCAGTGCTGGTCGTAGGTTCATAACTCAAATCAACTGAAAACTCTTTTAAATAGGTAGGAAAGAGTTTTATTTCATTATATTTCGTACTTCATGCACTTCGCAGAGCTGATGATGCATACCTAGTAGACAAAATATAGCCTATACTCCGTGAAAGTCTTAGTGTCCACCTCTTAGTTGTGAAAGGATTGCTTATTTCGATAGACAGCTAGGAAAGAAACCAGAGTAGTTCTTTGTAGTAATTTCACAGCACGGTAGGCTAAAACACGCTAAAAAAAGACCAGTCTCTTGCTGTTTAAACTGCACTTCCTACGCTTTGTAAGCCATTCACCGCATTATAGAACAAAGATGGTTACCCTCAGGCAAGCGCGACATATATAGCTCGCGGTGCGGCATCATTAGGTCCGTGTGGAAAATGAGAATGATGTGGGACTCACGTAGTTACCGAGGCACAAAGGTAAAAGCAACCGTAAGTTAGAACTTTTTAACGAAATCTTGCAACCACCTTAAGCGTTCCTTTTAGCCGCAAGGTTTGCAAGATTAAATTTTGAAGATGACAATATGATGTTAAAGTCCTGTTTGCAACCCTTTATTAGCTTACAGGAGTAAAGTTGCCATGAGTTGTTTTTTGTTTAGGCATAGTATGTGAGATAGTAATCGACATTTGCAGAAGATGCAGATGATGAAATTAATCAGGAAATGTTAACTAATTTACCAGGTAAGAGTTACTAAGCGAAAGGGACACTGTAGAAAAACCTGCACATTCCCAGGCTTTTCCGTGGGAATGGGAATCTCACTGGACGGAATGGAACAGTGGACTTGAAATTTGTCCCATGTCCTATCTTTAATAATTTTAACGTCATATAGCAAGACGTTTCAGACCTGGAATGCCTTTCTTATATGCTCCCAGGACAGAAATTATTACACGTAGAAGCTCAATGCCGTGGCGCAGTGATGCGAGGCCTTGAATATAAGTTTTTTTGGGCCCTTTTCAGGTGACACCTGAAAAAAGGGTTTTCCAATTTCATTGGCCCCCTAATTGGACGTTTGGGGTTTTTAGCCACGACTGCATTGAGGTCACATATTGGACATGCTCATAATATAATGTAGTTGGTATTACTAATTTCGTAGAAATCCAGTGGGATGGGACAGTCAGAAGTTACCATAGGATGGGACAGAAGAAAGTGTCCCAAGGGCAAGCATGCACATTTCATATGTAAAATCATGACTTCGCGTGTTTTGTTTTCGATTTATTGGTACAGGCTAGTGAACACAGAAACTTCCGAATCCAGGATTTTTAGTAAGATTTCATAGATTTATGTCATTACTAACGGCAAGAAATTCGAAGGTGAGACCACTATATCACTTCGTGCAATAGAACTTGTGCTGCTCATGGCCTAGGTTTGCGAAAAATTTCTTCTTTATTTTAAAGCATTTTAGTTAGTTGCTGTTACAGACAAAATCCTGTTGTGTTTAAGCACTACATGCAAAAAAGCAGTTACAGCTCAGGAACTGACTTTTTACAAATACCGCCAATGGCCTGCAATAAACAACACTGCTCACCCCTGGAGCACAACTCAATAAGAACAGTATATAAGTAGTGTCTACGGCGTTTAAGAAGTCCTGTTGCTGGCGCCTGTAATTTTCAATATTCCAGTAATATTTCTCAAATTCTTCAAATGTTAACGCCGACAAGCATCTTTGTGTGTGCTTCATAACTTACCTTCAATGCAAAGAAAAATACAAGCGATGTATTTCAGTTTTTCCATTCTGGAGTAATTTTCCACAATACAATAGTCAACATCAATGATGTCGCTTCAAGACCGTTTTGCACAAAATGTTAACGTACTTTTAACTAACAGCAGTTAAAATCCGTACGAGTATGTAGCCTGCATGCCAATATTAGTAAAGCTTTAATAACCTAATTTTACAACTGATTCCAGTATTTTGAAAAAGCGCTTTTGTGCTGGTTTGCTGAAACCCAAGGCACTATTTGTCTGAAATTCTTATCACTCTTGTACTTTACATTGTAGACGCAACTTTCTTTCCGATTAAAACCACAAAATTCTTTGTGTCTTTTAAGCAAAATCTTATATAGCCTTCATTCACGCATAACCGCTTTAAGGGTTAATGTGTTATGTAATAAGCACCCTCCAGACGCCAACGGCGAATTCAAAGAAATATTGCAACCAGTTGGGCTCGCTTATTTGTACTTCAGCTTGTTTTCCACGTTTCTTTCGCTTGTTTTTTTCACAATTACGCGAAGGAATTTTGAAACAAATTAACTTGCGTGGCAACATCAGTTGCAACTTTGGATGACGATCAGGTTATTCGCAAACATGAAAAGCAAGCACGTGTCAGGCAAACGCGGTGTCGAGAAACACTAATGCTTAACCTCTCGTTGACTTTATTAATGTCGCCGATGCTCCCTCGATTAATGGTTAGCACCATCACGACGATTTGGTATGGGCGACAAACACACGCGCAGCCCTGTCGGTTTTACATTATTTATAAACCTGTATCGAGATACCCAGTGCGATTTTTGTCCTAGGCGTAGCACTACAGAACAAATCTTCACTCTCCAGAAAACCTTCGAGAAATCCTGTGAGTAGGCCTATGCCAAACATACCTACGATTATTTTGTAGACCTCTTACAAACTAACGGCCGGGTTCCTCGAGAAAACCTTTGGTGAGTGTTGCGGGAGTACAGTGCTGATGACCGCCGGTTACTGGCCGCCAAGTCACTGTATTCCTACTCAAGAGTTTGTGTCCGTATCGGAGGAGTTCAATCACAACCTTTCATGGTTGGTGTTGAACTTCAAGAAAGGTGTGTGCTGTCACCACTCCTTATCGTGCAGTAGCCTATATGAATTGGATAAACAATTAGAGCCGTGTCGACGATGGTGTTGTTGTTGGAAGCTGTTGGATCAACCGATTGCTTTCAGTTGACGATTTGGCTTGAGTCCTAAAGAACAAAGAACAGAGCCTTCAGCATGTACTTGTTGGCTTGCAGCTGCGTGCGACCAAGCGGGAATGAAAATTAGCACTAGGATATGTTTCGGAAACCGAAGTCAGTATATGCTACAAGCAGAGTTGATAAAAATCATGATTTTTTTTTGTCAAAAAAATCAGTTTTTTTGGATTTAAATCGGATTTTTTTTATTTAAATCAGATTTTTTTAATTTATATGATTTTTTGTTTTAGGGTGTAGAGGGTGGCCACCTAACAAGTAATAATTTTTTAATTTTAAAAGTTTGTTTTAATATAATTTTTTTGCTTTGTTTTGATATGACTTTTTTGGGGCCGATGCTGATATATCGGCTAATTATTGACCGATAACCGATACTGATAACAGATATTTCTAAAATTTTAAAATCTAGCTTTCTGTTTCATTATCAAAAATATAATGTATTCCATGCTTTACCTTTTTTAAAAAAACTTCAAAAATCAGGATTTATGAGCTAAAATCTTTCAAATTGCAGCAATTTCAATATTTTGCTATGATTTTTTTTATTAATCGGATTAAAGATGATACTTATGTTTCGGCTGCGACGGCCGACACGTGCTCCATGGTTCATCTTGTCTGCTTGTTTATGACAAAGCACATGCTAGCGTTGCTGCAAGATAACTGTCTTGATTTGGTTTGTTGTGCTTTCTTGCGCAAGTTGTCTACGTGCGTGAGGAATTTAACAGCATTTTGTCAACAACTACTGAGGGCGAAAATATTGGCGATTTTGACCAATACCGATATATTGGTGAAACCTAAATATCGGCCCGATGTATCGGCCAGGCTGACATATCGGTCTATCTCTAGTTATTATGAATCTGAATCGAAAATATGTTTTAAAACTATCATTTCAATAGTCAACAGTCTACACACCTCGTATTTGCTGGAGTTTAGATTTAACTTTTACTTTATGCCATGCCCATAGCCATGGGAGCATTCAGGGACAGTGTCCGAATCTAAAACTCGATCAAACCAAATGTAATACAGCTGTGTGCATAAAAAATCTACTCGCGACCCCGCCAAAATGGTTCACGTCCCCTACAAATTAGCATTTTTTTAATATTATTCATATCAGATTGAATGTTTTTTAAAGCAATGGATTTGCATAGACAGGTTCCTGTTCGCGAATAATTTCAAACGAGCAAAAATATTGTTCAGTAACTCGGGCTAATATGAATGAGCCTAGTGTGCCGGCAACTAACTGGCATTATAATTGCTCTGGAACATACGTTACGCAACAATCGACGAGTTCTCACAGGAACTTCTAATTCATTGTTACGTAACTACCGTTACATAGGAATGATAGTTCCAGCCAGAATAAACGCAAATGGAAATTGTAATGATGCAAGCTTCGAACGGTTGCATTCTGTCAGTGGCCTTGGTATAAAATATAAATGTCGTGTTGAGCCCGAGTGACGCGTTTGACCGGGAGTCACCTCTGAACTGAATGTTCCAGAACACTGTTTTTTTTGCGTTCGTGAACAACCTGTCACGTCACTGGCGAATAGTTGACTTTACGTGGATATAATGTAAGCTCAGTTTATAGTAAACAGTACAGTGACAAGCGATTGCTTGCGTGCAAATGCGAAACTAGTTGTCGTAACCGTTTGTTGTCCTTTAAAATGTAATGTTAGTGCTTCAACATCAAAGTAACGTTCGGCCCATAAACTACCTCTGTTTGCGACGATTGCGGCATCTTGACGGTTAGTTCGTAAACTCATTATTGAGTGACATGTCTTTATTCGTTGTTGCGACCGCGACATACACTCCATTTTTTTTCAATTTCTGTTGCCTGCTATTGCGTTCTGTGTGTCAGAGGAGTTGGTTGTCTTAATCACTCCTCACCGTTTTTCTGCGTTTAACCGCAATAGATTACGGGGTGTTTCAGATGTCGGCTCTTGAAATGAAAAACAAGGGGGTGAATAAGAGCTCTTTAACGGCTGATGTGTCAAGTCTCAAATGTTAATAGTTCTTCTTTAAAAAAACAGCAACTTTAAAGGTGCAGCTTATGAAAAACTTAACAATAGTAGAAAGTATGTTAGGAAAACGCAACGACAGCTCACGGGAAATCAAAGTTAGATTCCCGAAAAATTTGCATTTTTTCTGACACTGATCAACGAAAGGTTTTATTTAAACACACTTAAATCAACGAAAGGTTTTATTTAAACATACTGAAATAAAAAGTCAACGAAAGGTTTTATTTTAAAAACTGTGTAGTTTTCCACAAACATGATCTAAGATCCAACAGTTAATCAGCATCAGCATGTGATTTTCATTGTCATCAGTAAGCAAATTAAATCATTATCGACATTTTACAATCAAATACAAATACTTCAGACTCATAATTACAATTCAGAATTAATCGCAATCATGACTCCTCAACCTCCTGAAAGAACTTCTTCCATATTGTTGAAAAGTTTTGTCCCAGGAAGTTTGCTGTTTATTCCATGAGGAAGTTATGTGCGATTCCACGAAGATATTCTATGATGTCTTTGTTGTTGTAATCGTTTACGGTTATGAGAAGGCGCTGATCAGCTAGTATATATTCCTGTCTTTTCACTGGTCCACGTTCACCACGAACGTATTGCTCATATGTGACATCTTTCCCCTTTTGGACGCCTTGAAGACCATCTATAAACTTCCAGATTGAGGGATGGACAACGTCAAGTTCTCTTTTCAGGCGTCGATGGGCTGCTTCAGCGTGGTTGTTTGTTCCGTCAATGCTGCTTATTGTGCGCTGGTCAAGGGCCCGACATGGGGTCAGGGGTGGCAATGCCCCAGGGCGGCACTTTTTGGGGAGGCGGCACTTTGAAAAGAAGGAATAGTAAATGGTCTTTCACGAATGAACCTGAAGTTAGATTTAGGTTTTAGATTTTGGTTAAGGTTGGACCTGCCATACGTCTGGCTGGAACTGTCCCGGTTGAAACGTCTGTCTCGGTGTCCTGTCCCGGTTAGCAAAATGTCCCGGAATTTCACGTTAGTGAAATTTTCACAATTAACTCCAGCCTGATGATGCATTGTTATGAAATAATTCCGTCCTGAAAGGCACTTTGCTTCAACCCGTGGCTTGGGGAGGGCGGAACTTTTCAATTGTGGGCAGTGGTGTAACTGACGGGGAGCAGGGGTGCGCACTGCCCCCCCTGGCAAACTAAATGCAAAAAATGGGCACCCTCTTAGAGATTTAATGAACTGCAGAATATGAAAATGCTTTTACAAGTTTTGGAAATCCGTTGGTCTTGACATTTTAAATACCGAAATAGTGCAATGTTTAGCATCATAAGCGTATGGCATGGGGATGCAGGGGATGCGGTCGCATCCCCAAAGCTGAAAAATTGACCATTATATGGGCAAAAATTTGAACATTTGGGCAAAGTATGCAGCTACATTCACATACAAGGGAGGTAGTGTCTATTTTCCCAACTAAGGAAAAGTCATGGCCAAATCAACAGCAAAATAGTGGCCAAAACGGCAAAATAGCCTGAGACTATTTTGCCGTTCTTTTTGCCCCTGATGGCAAAATAGACACTGCCCTTGAGTAAACTGGAATCATGTGGTAATTCCAACAGCCTTCATCAAATTTAGGCCAACTAAAAAAAAATAATTCAAGTTTTGGGTAAAATTAGAAACATTTGAGTAAATTAGGAGCATTTGGGTATGGTTCAACAGCTTCAATAAAATCTGGGNAAATGTGAAAAGCTTCATTGAAGTTTGGGTGAAAATAAAAACGTGTAGATAAATGGGAAACATTTGGGTGAAGTCCATCAGTCAAATCAAACTTTGGCAATTTGCAACAGCTTCATTCAATTGTGGGCAACTTCAAACAGTCTTGTTCAAAGCTGGGCTATATGGAATAGCTCCTTTGAAATTTTAGTAGCCTACATTTAGAAATGTCTGGGTTAACTATAAAAGCTTTATTCAAACTTGGATGAAGTTAGAGTCATTTGGGTAAATTTTAACAACCCCAATGAAATTTGGGCAAATTGGGACAACTTCATTCAAATCTGGGTGAAGTTGGAAATGTTTCCATAAATTGGAAAAATTTGGCTAAATTCCAACAGACTACATCAACTCTGATCTAATGGCAATAGCTCCATTCAAATTTGGGCCAAGTGAAACATCTTGATTCAATTTTGGGTAGCTTCGAATAGCTTTATTCACTTTTGGTGAACTTCAAACAGCTTCATTCCACGTTTGGTAATATCCAAGTGCTTCATTGAAATTTGCATACAATTAGAAACATTTGGGAAAATTCCAACAGCCTCAATCATATTTGGTAATTGAAACACCTTCATTCAAACTTGGGTACAATTAGAAGAGTTTCATTCAGATTTGCATATATAGTAAATATTTGGGCAAATTACAACAGCCCAAATGAAAGTTGGGACAACTGAAACAACCTCATTGAAATTTGGGTACAAATTAGGAACATGTAGTGGTAACCCACTGTTCCATCCAGGGCTGTGGAGTCGGAAGTCCTGTCATCCGACTCCGACTCCGGGCAATTTCGATTATCCGACTCCAACTCCGACTCCGACCTTCAGCTGTATTA
>JGI24021J15306_10001066_pt1 | contig 25140 bp, 13 predicted proteins | sample Ectturendosymbi1_FD_15306 | JGI IMG/M metagenome (IMG submission 15306) | reverse complement strand
CAGGACTGATGATGCGTTGGAAAACGCGAAACTAGTTTCCCCGTCAATAAACTGTGCCTGATTTACTTGCCGCCATCTTTGTGGCCTTTAACTATGAAAAAGATATACCAAATGGTATTTTCACGTACTATTTTCATACGAGTATTTCCGTTTCCATCGCCAATAGCTAGTAGGTGCTACATTAATAAAGTGCAAACAAGTTGCTTAAATTTCTCTGGAAGCTCTATCAAGAATAAGGTCAGTAGGTTCCTGCAAAGGACTTTCTTATCACACTGGAGTTGATATTGCAAGCTTCGAAGCGAACGGATTTGTAGCTGTTACCAATGAACCAGATTTCGTCTAACATCAAAGAGTAGGAAACTTCAACAACAAGTCTGTTTTGAAATGATGTAGTAAGTCAAGTGGATCTCTTTTTGAACAAAGAGTTTTGGTTTCACCTGCTACATAGCAACGAGGTTACTTAACTTGGATAAGCGCAGTTAGAATTACCGCATTTTTGCGTGCGTCAGGTCCCCTGAAGACCAGGAGAGGAGGATACTGGTGGGTGGACGGAATGGGGCAACGGTGGCTGCAACTTATCATCAACATCTTGCGCCAGGTATATCTTTGAAATATCCATTGGCGTCGAGCATAAAGCATTTCAAATAAACAAGCATTGCTTCTTACGTCCTTTGTAAGAACCACGTGAACCGAAACCACTCTATCAGTCTAAAAAGCATGTATTTTATATTATGCCGCTTTGTTGTTTCGAGGTTAAACTTTTACTTCTAGTCAGCTTTTCTACTGCAAACCTTACGTTATATGGCATTGATGTAAAACTGTTATTTTCGTAAATCTAAGAAAACAGAAACAACATACGAAAAGCAACGAGAAAAATCGAAAATGGCAAACTTGTTTTTTTGCACCCGAAATCAACAAAAACTTAGAACTTCTTTGTAAGATTTGTTCCACCACTTACATGTTGTCAGACCCTATTTGCTTTTTTACTTGATAGTTAAAAGAATGGCACAAATCCATTTCAAGATACACTTTTTATGTCAGTAATGTTGCTGCTCACCATTGTGCTGTGGTGTATACAGATGGTATACGATCCAGATGCATGGATTCATCGCGGCGTTCGACAAAAGCAAAAGAAATTCCCAGTCATGATATGGACCACACATGGAAAACTGCTAAGGTAAAGCAAAAAATTATGGGTTAACAAGGGCAGCGTTGTTTATTCGAGGAAAGGGAAAATGTTTGGGAAAAGGAAAAAGTAATTTGCAATTTTGGAAGTATCGCAACTAGAATTTATCCACGTTTTATTAATCAATTCGAGGAAGGAGTGGTTTTGACAAAAGTAAAACGCACTCTTGGTTTTCATAGCCATGTTTCTATTAAAAAAAGCTTTGCATTGGAAAACCTATGAAGCTAACGGTGTAAAATGTTTCATGTGCAAAACCTCCCATCTGACTTTAATAGTTACTTTATAGCTTGAATTGCATCGGTTAAAGACACACCTTTCCCTTAGTTTACCTACAAGACTGACAAAAGAATGTAGTCAATGTTTTCCCTATGTCCTCAATGTTCTGTGTCATTATTTCTCGCTTCATGCATCAAAGTACATGTTTACGTAGTCTTATCACGCTGAAAGAGCAACAAGATTTTGTGAGGTTTTATTCTATCAAAGTGCATTCCAATTGACATCACAAAAGACGCACGCTAAACATCGTTGAAAAATGTGCATTCAAACAAAACAAATCAATTTTACTGTGAGGTTTTCGCTTTGGTCAATGCCTGCTACAGTCTCAAAATTAACGCAAAACTACGGTGTTTTTGACTACCAAACTCGCACATCACACCAAGAAAAGGGCCGAGGGTCAGTCGACCACTGATGCACACAAGAACTATTCCTGTGTAATAAATTGTATGTAAAGTGCAGGTGAAAATTTACAGCACATTTATCACTCCCACTCAGTCCATACTGCAGCTATCTGAAATCGGTCACAACGCATGGTCTTTGCTAGCAAAGCGTATTCAGGTTTTAAGCTTGTTTCCTTGTTTAGCCTGGGGGGGAACCTGAAGTCACTGTGAGCCATAAGAAAAACTGCAATTTTCTTTTCCTGTGTTTTGTCAGACCGTAACTGCCACACGTTGTGTCAAGCCCAATACGGATTGAGTATGGACTGTTGTCTAAAACGGAGCAACACTCTGCAAGAAAGCTCCTGCTATACTACTGAAAAGGCTTTCAAGGCCAATTTCTTGCGAAAGAGCCGATGCAGGGTAGGTCAAATCAGAAAGGTGTTTAATGTCAAAACTCCTCAGAATAGAAAAACTTTTGGCTCCCTTCTATGTTAAACACCTATGTAATGAGTGTGCAAAATTATCTAAGTACTCTGCAAAAATTGCGTGAAAGTTTTATAACGGATTAAGCTTCTACAGCCTTCACAGTAAAAACCGTTGCAAACTTGTACCAATAGGCGAATAACTTGGAATTTGGAAATCAGTCAGGATCTTATTAAAGGTATAAAGAGTCCTAAAGTTCATTTCAATAGAAAATTTTTCTCTTATTTCGTTCTGCTTTTGTGGTTTAACTATGCGTGTAAGCTGTAGTTTTTGAAATATAAACATACTAATAGATTGCTGAGAATCAAAATACCACTAAAATTTCATTACAAATTACACTATTAACTGTGTTTGGAACACATACACAACAAATGGGACTGTTAAATGCTACTTTCATTCACTTGTGAATGTTTTTGCTATTAAGATCCTGCTTGAGCCGACAGTTCACTTGTTTTTGCACAAACACAAAAATCCCCAGGTGATACAACTCACTTACGCCACCTACCGCATCGTTTGTCGTATATTCTCCGATGATTCGAAGAATATGAAGCGGGATGCAGCATAAAAGCATCGAGATCGCCATCACTCCGCTCATAACCACTGTTTCGTTCTTTGCAGCCAGTTTTATGTTGCTCTCACTGTCCGATCTTAACTCTTGCTCTTTGACAGGCGATATTTCGTTTGTTTCGGCATCAGTCCGACCAGACCCTTTTCTATCGTGAAGCTTGCAGCGATAAACTGCAAAGAAGCTGTAGCACACAACCTGCAAAAAAGACGAAGTAACTTTTCTGGAAGTGCAATTGCACCTGCTTTTGAGCAATTAGTCTTCCCAAATGTGACGTAGTCGAATCAATGTTCTCATTTTCTCTCGCCTCAGTCATCTTTGCGAAGACTAATTGCTGGAATATAGATATGCGTAAATCTGAATCACCGCGAAGTCATGAAAGCAGAGAACAGATGGTCGTTCCTCCACAGCATGCGGCAAACCTAGAACTTTTTAAGTGCCTTTAGGCAATAGTAAATTATGACATGTTCCACTTTGATAAGCTTTCCTCAAAGACCAAAAACATGCAGAAAGCAATTAAGTTAATTATCACAGAAAAACAAATATTCATGTCAAATCCCACACGATACACATCAATAGCTGCGTCATAATTAGTTCCCTTCTTCATATCAAAATTTGCAATACGATTGTTGTACTAGTGACTACGTCCAAGTATGTCTGCTAGCTCAAGCGCTTATATTTTTGGGGACTAGTTTAAACAAACTTTTCGCAAACGTTTTAAGTTTCATGAAAGCAAAAAAAAGCTTTCAGAAGGCTGCAAAAACGCCTTACAGCCACATGAATAATCTGCTGTGGGAAGAATACTTTGTAAACATTTTATTGGAATCGTTCCCAGGTGCAGAATTTCCGGTAGACGGTAGAAAACACTCTTAAACAATATGAATGATCAAAATTTCTCTTTCAAGTTTTATCTGTTTATCGTTTTGTTGCTACCGGATGTAGTTTTGCCGATAGCGAATTGCATTGATGCATTTAAATGTTTTTGTACAAATTGCTTGGAGGTCTACACGGAATGCCAAATTCAGTCCTGATGCAAAAAAATGAAGTTTCATCTGATTTTTGTTTCGAGCAGATTCGAGCAAATGAAATTTTCCTTCTATTGTGTTAAACTTTTAATTATTTCACGTTTTCATCAATACAGCAATTTGTTTTCGTGCAAATAAATATTTTATTCTTTGTTTTCAATCAACTAGTCTCCACGAAGGCGACCAGGTCTAATCAACCAGCAAATTTTTTAAATAGGGAATCGATTTCACGTAACGCTACGTATCTTCAGTCCTGAAACGTGCTAGCAATCCTTACAGGTGAAACGTTGAAAGTGTAACACAGGAGGAGAGACAGCAAACAACCTCAAGACTTGAGTTGAATTAATCTAAACACAATTTACTTGCCGCAGCTTGTGTTTGAACTTATTCCTTTTAGTCATGGATTTGATTTCAGGACTGAGGATGCGTAATGTTACGTGAAATCGGTTTCTTAATTTTACAAATTCCTGATTGATCAGACTTTGTCACATTTGTGGAGACTAGTTACTTGAAAACAGGTGTGTGCAAGTTTGAATCATCACAAAGTTCTGGACGGCCTGACGGTTCTGGGCGATGAAACAACCGAATGGCTGCTCAACACCTGCCCCAAAATCTAGCGCGGCCAAGCAGTGGATAAAAGAAGAACTTGCTCAAACGAAAGAAGATGATTACAAAGTCATGAAAGCAGAGCCCTACTGGCTGATTCCTGGAAAGCTTGCAGCAAACCTAGAGCTTTTATTTTTGTTGTTTTTGGTCTTTGCTTAGTTTATCGATAACTATTGCTGTTATTGCTTAAGCTAATTGCAGTATCATTTAGGCACTCACGTGTCTAAAACTTTATCGGCTTAGCGTACAGTTTCCCGACGTAAACAAAGACTTTTCTGTAACTGAACTGTAGTAAAGAGAAATGCAGCATTACTCAATTATAGCACATACAACACTTGCACGCTGCGGCAATTAGGCAAAGGAAATTGTTGGTTTCCGAGATTATTCTGGGTGCCTTTCATGTCTGAAATCGTTCTACCAATTGCAATTTCATAATTTCCTTTCCAAAGTTTCGTGTTGCCTGTCAGCCAGAAATTGCAGCTACTTGCCTGGCGGTCAATGTAGTAATTACGCACGCAACTGTTGTGTTTTAGTGGGCAGTAATATCAAGTACCTCGTGTAAGCTTGCAAAGAAGAAAGCTTCAGTGTAACGTAAACACTCCATCACAAACACGATGGTTGTTGACCAATTAGATGACTTTCCACGGATCCGATTTGTCACTAGCCAACTTCAATTTCCAAAATTTAGACAACATTATTTTACAAAACATTTCTCAGAAGAGGTGATCCTCTCGAGGCTTGCAAATATTCATGTTCATAACAAAATTCTACGCAGAACTTAGCTAACAACCTATAATTATTTTTAACCCAGTAAAAGGATTTCAATGCTTACAAATACTTGTGTTCTCTTATACTTGTGCTCTCCATATGCTCTTGCTCTGTTATAAAATGAAACTGGTCTTACCCCTCCTGTCCTCCACTTGTTTCTACTGCTGACCCTAGGAGAAATCTCAGCCTACTCATTTCGTCATGCCAATAACTTTCAGCCTCCCCTCTGCAAACATTCACTAGGACATAATTAATTTTTTACCAAGCTCCCATACTCTGGAATTCCCTACCACAAATACATCAAATTATCTTCTAGGTTTGCAGCATTTAATAACCGCATCACCCTCTACCACGCCAAGAAACGCAATATTTGGCACTTACACGGGTCAAATCCATCTGCCACCTCATTACGCTGTATATTTCGCCTTGGTCACAGCCCTTTAAACATTAATATGAAGTCTTTTCGTCAGTGTAGTTGTGGTTCTAAAGCAGCAATGTCCAACCCAAATGGCTTACTGGGCCAAACATCATGTCACTATCTTAACCAGGGCCGCACATTGAATGATTTACTTAGATCTGAGCAAAGTAAATTTAGCTTAAGCTGACATACTGAAAGCGTTCGAATCCCAACGGCAAAGACGTGATAAAGTGGCACTGCGGATGACCTACATCAAAAATGTCAGATTCAAGATTCTCAAAATAAGGACAGGTTGCCAGCATATAGGATACCTTTACTGCAGCGAAAATCTAAACTGGGCCACACAAAACCTTTGCCTGGGCCGCGTGTTGCACATAGCTGGTCTAAAGAAACGCTCAATCACCTTCTCCTGCAGTGCAATTTGTCCTTGCACCATCGCAATTTACTTCTTCCAACACTAAAAAATACCTTGTTAACGAAAGAATTTATGATCAGCCATAATATTCTACTATCACTAACAAAACTTTAATCCACATTCACCTGTTTGGCCACCCAGAATTATCATTTAAACCAAAAGTAGTAATCTTCACAGCATTGTCTCGATTTCTGAACAACAGTAGGCGCTTTAATTCCCTTATTTGACAATCTTGACTCGTCCACTTTCTTGTGCATCATGTTACACTACTTGCCGTACCGTTTCGTGAATGGTTCCTTTGTTTGTTCGTTTTCTGCCATTTACCTTGTTTGTTCGTTTGCTGCCGTTCATTTTGTGCCCACTAACTTGACTAGACAAGAGGCATCACTAAGGCCTCGGCCTGGCGCCAATTGTCTTTAAACAAATTAGTCGCATTGCATGCGACCCAGTCAAATGTTTGTGCAAACTACTGCGTCATATCAGGCTCGCAACCAGAGGTGCAAGCATTATAAACCTTTCTTTAGTCAACTATATTTGTATATTGGGAAGAAAATCATTCTTGTATAAGGTTTTGGATAATTTTGGAAGCTTTGCGCTCCACATTTTTAGATAACGTTTGGCATAAATTGCCACATAAACTGCATGCAACTTACCCCAGAAGACACAAGGAACACTATAGCTGAGAAAGCAGTGAACATTGTAGTGCACATAGCAGCAGATGCAAGCTGGCACAGCAGAGCAGCGAGGGCAGCAGTTAGGGCGCATACTATCCAAATCAAACTGGTCGCGAGGTGTGGAGCGACGGTGGTACTATTACTTATTCGATTTGTTTCAATCTTCACGGCGTCAAGCACGACGGTCACGAGAAACTGCAATAACAAATACAACAAGCCTACTGAAAAAGTAATGTGTGATATACAAGAAGTTTCTTCGTAACCACATGGCTGAAAATTCGCAAAAGGTAGTGGCGACGGTTGTCCTAATGCTGGTAGTTTGGATTTCAAAAGCACGTAGCAAAACAAAAAGACCAAGAGTCTGTCATGCAAACAAGATATAAGGATATATCTGTAATAGTTATACTCTTTGGTTATACGCAGCAAAATATATATTTCAAATGCACAAACATTTTGCACTTGATGTTACTTCAGGACTCTGTCAATTCTATTCTTTCTTTATCTTCCCCCATAAAAATCAAGCTTTTTCTCGTCGATATTTCCGACATAATCAATCCACAAAATATAAGCTGTCTGTGTTTTAGAACACAAATTATGTCAATAATTTTCTTGTGCAATTTCACACAAAGGATCTCTCCGCTCTACCTCAAGCGCAATCATTGTCAGCGGCTTCTCCGTCGGATTTACGACACAAAGTCTCTTGTGTTCAGGTTGGTTACAGTAATTCGGGTTAGTTTCAACAATAAAAAAATATAACGCAGTTGCTCCATTCGTCGCATAATGTTTGCTAGCCATCTTTACACCCGTTGTTGTGACAAACAGCTGTGTCTCACAAAAGTAATTTATAACCTTGATTTTTCGAGTCGGTTAAGAGTGTCGCATAGATTGCTTTTAAACAAAAAACATTAGCAAATGTTACAGGTGTGTCACACGTGTCTTCGTAACCCTGGGGAATTGCCCATTTTTCACCCTTAACCCTGAAGTTAATGTTGCTTCGTTTCTTATTCTCACTCCAGATTGGAATTTTAAGCCTCTTCCAAATTTACACCCTGGTACATGTCCAGTGGTGGGATTTAAATTTTAAGAACGGGTTCTCTCACTCCAGGACTCACTAACAACAGGTTCTCTCATTATCATATGTCTCCAGAGGCAAACCATGATAGTTGGCCTGATACAAGTGCAAAGGTTGATCTTTCTGTTGCCAACTGGTACAGTCCAGCAAAGTAAATCATTGATTTAATTATTTTCCCCAATTTTAGTCTTGTTTCTCACTATTAAAGGTTAGCAACAGATCTATAAGAGGTTTGTCAAAATAAGTTATATGTAAAAGGTGTTTGTGGGGAAAAATTGAAAACCCCTGACTTAAGCCAACAACCGGTTTCTAAAGAAATTCCAAGAGCAGGTTCTTGCGAACAGGTGCGAACTGATCGAATCTCATTCCTGTACGTGTCCCCTCTCTCTCCTTTTAATGCCTTTCCAAGTCTAACGAAAGAGTCACTGCAAGTTTGTTTTCACTTGGTTTTCTTATTACACTTCTCGCAAAGAAGCTTCTGTTGAAAATAAAACTCAAACTTTGAATTTCAAAGGTAAGTCGTGAGCAATTGCAACTCAAGTACGTTTTCAATCCAGATACAATACATTTCATGACAAAGGTCTAGTTTCAAAAACTGTTCACTCTGAAAGACTTTCAACAAGGATCAGGTTTGTAACCCACATTTGCATCGTAATTGTGGTACCAGCGATATCAGAAAAAATGACCACAAATATAACAACAATGTAGGTAGGAGAACCATATTAGAGATGCTATAACTATGCATGTGCTGAACTTTTCATAAGAAGGAATAAAATGTTGCTGATTTTATCGCTGACTACAACCTTGAATTAAAATTAATGTGCATGAGATCATCGTTAGTATTGCAAATAGTGACATTCGTGTGCAAGTGCATTATTGATCAGTAACAATGCAACTTGCACAGGGAATACCATTATGTCCAAAAAGGTACGTAAAAGGAACATATCTGCTAGAACCAAGTTAGAAGGCTACTGTGTTAGCATGGTGTGAGGTTTTTGTAAAATCTTTGCTCATAGTTATGTCTGTTACAAATATTAATTCTAATTGATAAAATAATAATTCTAATTGACTGTGTTAACCCTCAATTATGTTTGAAAAAACGTCCAGTATGATTTTTCAATTCATATTAGTAGCACGCTGAAATTCAATGCACTGTTCGTGACAGGATCACTTACTGTCAAAAATGTTACGCCGCAGAAGTGGTTCATAAACATCACCGTTTCTCTGGCAAGGCAAACTGGTTCTTGCAAAGACCTGACATCCCAAAAAATATCTTCCAAAATAAACACAGGAAAAGTTAGGGTGAACAAAACGTTTACAATAGCTTCGTTGAGGAGGTACCTGCAAAGAAAACACTTTTTTGCACGAACTCAAATTTACTGTCGTTTAAATTCAAATAAAACTGAACCTTCACCTGACGCAAAGTGTGATAGAACAATAACTAAATACCCATGCAAAGTGAACTTGAGTTAAAAAATGTCTCTACATTCAAGCCCACAATTGCGTTAAACTGAATTCGAGATGACTAAACGACTATTGTGGTGAAGTGATATAACTCTTTTCCAAAATGCAACAAGTTTCGGTTTTCCAAAACCATATTTAGCGGATTTTGATGTACTATCACAGACTAAATGTTTACCATTTGAGAAGATTGCGTTCTTCCTTAAAAAACTGGCAATTTCTTCTTGAATCAAAAAGAATGCTTCGAGCACGATAGTAAAAGTGTTGAGTCTAAAGTCAGTTTGGCCTGAACAAAAATTAAAATGCTTTGATTTGAGCGTGTGTTGAGAATAATCAACAGTAGTAGTTTGCTTTCAAAATTCAAACGGCCTACTCTAAATCGCAGTAGTGATCATATGCTAAGCCACAGCCAATATTTGTGCTCCGGTGACCATCAAGATTTTCCAGGTAAATGGGTGCGTGCATATCATCTACATATAGCTAGGACAGTGCTTCTCAACCCCTGGGTTGCGATCCAGCAAAATTGGGTCGCTGTTTGATTTGGTGGGTCACTGTAACATACACCGATATTCATTTGCGCAGAAATTTCGTGAAGCCATGTTGATACTGGGCACTCTGATACATAATTTTGTTTCTGACACGAGAAGTCTTGTCGCTACCAATTGCTATGCTATAAATATTGCCATTGCGACATCACAGTGCTTGCGAGCAAAGTGCAGGCTTTTTTAAGGTTTGACCTTGCTGACCGCAAAGATATTTTGAGATACCGTAGCCATTTTATTGGGTTTAGTATATTTAGTGGTGGCATCAAAGCGAGTTTGCGCTGCATTTTGAGAGACCGTTGGAAAAATTTGAGAAACTGTTTTGGTCTCAAAGCCCCTTAAAAAATACGAATCGCACGAGTTATTCTTCGTCGACAAGGTACAGTAGTAGCAAGCTAACAGTTGCAATCCCTAGTTTCAACCTCATAAAAAATTTGCACCTTCAATAAGAAAAGTGGTTTGATAAGGGTGGTCACCGAAGGTACAGTATGTATTTCTTTTAGGCAAAATATTTGAGTTGTCGCAATAAACGATTGAGAAATGCTGAGCTGCGATTCACTGGTTCCATTGTTGTTTTAGAGAAACCTGACAAAAACAGTTATATTTCTGGTCAGATAGTTTCCGTCACAGCCGCGTAGCCAGGGGGGAAATGGGGGCAAATGCTACCCTCCAATTCCGAAAGTTGAACCAAAATTTTTCAGGTCAATCAAGCCTTTGATGTGTAAGCCAAATGAATACTTCAGTGCAGATCAAAGAAACTGCTCAAGGAACCTAACTTATGTCAGCTTTTAGTCGAACCTGATCATAGCAGTAATGTTTACCAGTTGTCCATGATTAAAAAAACGTTGTGTATCGTGTAAATACTGGAGAAATGATATCATGGCTGACCTTTGCCTGAGGTTTGTGCTCCGTGTGGACGTTGGTGATAATGAAATACAAACTTGTATATAACCTCTTGTAATCACTAACGGCAAGTAAAACCAAGAAATACCGTTTTTCGCAGTTGTTTATGCCGCACCAACTTGCTGTATCCCACCTAATGGTGGTACAACCTTATTTCAAGATCATCACAAAAATTCCTCTCTGGTATCTCTGGCTTGCTACAAAAGCTATACATCTTACCCTTGTCTGCAGCATCAGCCGTACCCTTTTTGTTTTTGTACAGCTTTAAAACTAAATGTGTTAATATTGCGCTGATATACATTTTATATGCCTCGAAGCTAAAACTTTGGACATGAAACAATCCAGTTTCAAAGTCTTTTTTTATTACGTAATTAGAGCATAGACACATTATAACAACAACAGCATTAATTCTAGATATTTATTTGTGATAATCAAATGTGCTGTGACGGTGGAGCCTTAACGTTTTCATCAATCATTTCATATACCTTGCCGGAGAGTAAAAAACAGTTCTTACGAAGTAGGCCTAATCAGAGTCCGACCTGTACGTATACTGAAAGTGTTTCAACTTTCGTTTGATGTTAATTGCCACTGTATCCTGCACTAAATTTGAAATTATTCAGCTGCAGCAGGAAAAGTCAACAGCAAAACTAAATGTACTGTAAATAGGAACCTTGGGTGGAGGAACCATTTTGAAAGTGGGGGGCACAAGTGCACGTCAAAAAATTATGGGAATTTTTTGCGGTTTGAATTGAAAACAGTGACGTTACAAGCATTGAAAATGACGTCATTGAATATTGTCGACATGTTCAAGCAATTTTTTGCAATGTTTTATAAGTCCCCAACCACACCTATCTACACTACACCTTCGCTACACTGACTTGAGCACATAAATGTAACTAGTTATTCTTGGTCTTACACAAAATTCATTCACAAGCAAGCACACAAAAACAAAACATGCACAAAGCTAAGGGAGCGTCCACATCAGTTTTCCCTCTAAAAAAATTTTACACTGTGCAAATTTTTGTTGTTGTGCGCACGCAATTGCTCAACCATAGACACACAGCCAGTGTAGCGTTTTAAGCGATATATGCACAATATCAAATTTCCAATGTTGCAAGCGCGTGAGAATGAGATTTCTCTGCGCAAACGGTCTGATGGTACTGCGCAGTTGCGCACCTTAGAAGGGAACATCGGTCCACACATTACATCACCAGATAGGGGAGAGAAGGGTTTTCAAAATGATGATGGGGTAAAAAATAGATATCTAAAATTCTGATGACGGAATATGTGAACGTGCCCTAGTAACAACAGGTGTTACAGTGCTACAGTGCAAAATTCTTTCCAAAACAGTTAATTCTGCTATCATTTTCTTGCATGAATTCTTGCAGTATTGCTATGAGATCAACCTGATCTATTAACTGTTTGTGAACGTACAAAAACATCCTGTGGTTCAAGTGTTTTGGTTAAGTTTGTTTGTGAAGTAGTTCTTCAGCCGTCGAAGGCACGAAAATGACCGCTCTGCTGTAGCATTGAGATTGGTACTTCAAGTTAGGCCGTCGCCAGCATTTCGCAGCAGGAGTGGCCAAAACCCACAAGCGCGGCCACATTTTTAAATACAATGTTTGATGTACGCAGCAACCGGGGGTTCAAACATGACATGGGGGTCACAGATTTTAAATGGAAGGCCGAGCACCACTGAATCCCCGTTGGCGATGGCTTTGTGTCAAGTACAGCGGTAAAAGTCGTACAGTACTGCAAATTCCCCTCAGAGCATGGGCGTCGGAAACGGAGGCAGGGAGGGCGTTGCCCCCTGCATTTTGAAATTTAATATGTTTCTATTACATTTTTAGCAAACATGGTCGTGTTCTTAGTTTCTAGAAGAAAAAAATGAAATTTCATCACTATTTCCACTCTGGAAAAAAATCCTTCCAATGCCCATGCCTCAGAGCAGGGGTAAGAGCTTTGCTGCCCTCTCGTACAGTTTCGAAGGTATCAGGCACAAAAGACGATGATATGTTGTTCAATGGTTTTAGTTGAGTTACAAGTGCATCGATATCTATGTCGTCATGCCCTTTTAGATAGCAGAATGCAAAGATAAGACAAAGCATATGTAGCAAGTTGTCTGCAAAGATGCCAACTGTGTTGCGAATGCAAAAATAAAATATAGCTATTCAGTGTCGCCAATGCAAAACAAAAACACAACTGAAATTTATCCACATATGTCATTTTGTGTAAAAGATTCAGCAAAATTTCGTTATTCAGAATAGCGTTGAAACGCTTGAAATTAAATCAAATTGCACCGATTCCTCGATGGTGTGGCACGAAATATTTCCTACACACGAGGTTGAAAAATTAAACCATTTTACAAAAATGGTGCAGTATTGCACAATCTGGCAACACTGTTTGACAACACCAATGGGGTAAGCAAGGCCGAGCAGAGTGACCAGATTGCGTGTGGTGTATTCTGCCAACCATTTACAAAATCCTGCCAAATAACAAACAATATACAGTATTACAAATAAGATTGGTACAATACGGCCAAATACCTGCACATTATTTTTTCATCAAACGATTTACCGAACAATGGACACAATGCTAATGGCGTTACTTAAACTTATTCAGGTAAAATTCAAAAAGTGGGGGGCCAGGCCCTCCAGAAAAAGTGGGGGACCTGGGCCCATGCGGCCCCTCGCATCCGGCACCTATGGTAGGAACACGCTTTTCATTTTGTAAGCGCTGAGGGCATGGACACTGCCATTACTTACAGATAGATTGCAATCTGTTTTCTTGATAAAGCGGATGTGAATGACACTAAAAAATTTTTCCTCGTCATTGGATTTTGTTATTTAAACATTAAATGGATTCAAAAAAAAGATTTCAACCACTTACGCTACAATTGCAAGAACAACGTTTCCAAAAGTCTTCCAATGACGGGGAAAAAATTGAGCGCGACCCAAATCTGAGATTGGTGAACACCTCGCGACTAGGTTCGCGAGACTAAGTTCGTTTTCAATATCAGCAATCTACTCTTTTCTCAAGTACCTACGGTACTGACAGTCACAGACAGAAAAGCAGTGGCAACGTTGAAAATACGCAACTCAGGTTTGGACCGCCTGGTCGCGACCCTCTTTGACCCTTCGCCTTCCTTGCTTGGATTTCGACCCCTACTTTGGGAACCGTTTGGCTAGATCAACTAACAAACCGTTGTGCTAACTGTGGCGACACGTCTTTCTTAACTTTAGTGCAGAGCCGTGGTGATAATAATTGATTGTAGCTTCATTTTCGCAAATACCGAACTTTTTTTCACACTTTGTGTAGACTGAGCACGTCAAATATATGCAAGTTCGTCTAGAGAACATGTGTAACTTTCCCCAATTTATGACAATGCCCTTATCATGTTTGTGAATCATATTATTGTTAATTGTAAATGGCTAGATAAATATCTAATCGTTTTTGAGAAGCAAGCTTAGTGTAAGTGGCGTGCAAGTATGCTACCGCAGTCGCATTTCATAACGTTTAGTGACATAAAATCCAAACATTTTTCAAATGCTTTGGGACTGTACTCTTTACGTTGTTAACTGCATACGTCAACCAGTGGCGTTACTGACAGGGGGTAGGGATACAAATTGCCCCTCCTCTTGGTAAGCGAAATTCAAAAACCAGGCCTCCACTTTGCTTGTATTTCGATAATTATTATTTTTTAGGTTTTCAATAGGTTGTGTTTTTTTGCGTTTATTGGAGTGTTATCCAGTGATTTCGGGTTTTGGTATTTGATATGCACAACCGGATCCATTATCATTTTTCAATTTTTTTCAAAGCGTTGGCCAATGGGTTTCCTACAGCTAAGTTTCCCTGGCTCAAACCTCTAGTTACGCCACTGACGTCAACCAGTCGCTCAAGAATAGGACAAGATTTACGTCTTATATGCGCGCAAGTTTTGTAGGTAGCGCGAAGACGCTAATCGGCTTCGAATGAAAGTGCGGCGTACATCAGAAGCATGTAAATATAAAAAGCGCAATCATAATGGCGGCAGCGATGACATTTTACTCAACTGCAATATTGCTTAGAAACAGCATGCTGCAGATCTTGCATTTGTGGCATCGAGATTTTCTCATGCGCTTTAGCAAGAAAATTTTACGAGCAAATGGAGGCGTTGATCTCTTCACTAAACACAAACTTTAAAATTTGTCGGCTCAAATAAATATATTTTCTATTTGCCGCTATAAATCTGAACTTAATTATTCAGAAACAAGCGCCAGAAAGTTGCATGTTTCATGGATGATGCTTTAAAAACAAGGACATTGAATATTTAAATTTTGAGAATTGGGTGTTTTTCCCCCACCTCCCTGTCAAAATTTCTGGCTACGCGCCTGTCCGGACATGGCACCCATTGGCAAAAGCATGCTCTGTTTTTATTCAGTTATATTTGAAACAAGATAAAAATTTCTAAAGTTAATATCTTAAGATTAAAAAATGCAAATTTTAAAAATCTGAAAACGATCATGTGAATTTTGACCTAACTTGATTTCTCATCACTTGACTTGCGAATTGATTGCGAACAAATATCGGAAATTGACAACATCACAAAACTTTCAAAAAAACGCTCCGTCAACTCCAAGCACTACCATTAACAACGAAATAAGCATTTGAGCATTCCACTCACGAAGATGTCACTTAGGATTTTAGTCAAGTTGAATCACAACTCTCGATGTTTGCGTGGACCAAACAGCTATTAATTTACAATATATCCCTCCATAGTTTAGTTTACAGTGTATGCCTTCGTGGTTGGAGTTGACGAATTTTTTATTATGGTGAATGTTTGGCGTTTAACTCCTAAAACGCTAGTCAGTAAAAAAGATCGTAACTGTTTCTCAATCGCATTCAAGACGGTTGCCTGAAGGGTGCTTGACTTTTCAGATTTATGCAAGCTCTTTATGAGACATTGCAGCTCACATTAATAACTTTCAGCCCACTGGGTATCTCGTACCTACACCTCGTGTCCAAATACCACTGGTTGAAATGTTCTCGCTACATCAAAGATTTGCGAATGCACTTACCAATTCAAGGAATTTTTCTCAAGCGTCTTTCTGTTTCCAATACTTAGCAAAATGTAAACGTTGCAAACAAATCCGACCAGGAAAAAGAGAGCAGTAAGACCAACTTTAATCCAAGAGGTTGATTGTGTAATGACTTCCGCAACTGTCAATTCGGAAGTCTGTCTAGATGGCAAGACTGTTCCATATGCATCGTTACCCGCATCTGCACAAAAGTGTCGCCGTTGCTCATGTGTTCGGACCTGTTAAAATCCTACATGATTTATTTTTCGACAAACACGGCAGGAAATCAACCGAATTTCTATAGTAAAATTTATTCGAAGAAAAGTAAGCAAAGAAAAAGAAAAAAAAAAGAAAATCGAAATAAACAAAGGGTAGTAATTAAAACATTCCACCAGAGAGGACTCCGGGTCATTAACGTCACTCGAGATCATCACAGATTTCACAAAAAGTATATGTTTAAAATAAATTTAAAAGTTGTAATGCATTGGCAAATTTATTAAAGCACTATTAAATTCTACAAACAGAATAAACACTTCTCATGTAAAAATACGTTCTTTAACTATACATGATCTCTACGCATCTACTTTTGATGACAGACTCATGTAAAATATTGTCTAAAGCTGGATGCACACGGCATGAGTCCTATGCGTTTTTTGAGCGCATGCGTCTGGTTTCGTGACGTCACGTCCTTTCCTGATGCGTCTGGTATGGTTTGCGTTCGAGTAGGAACCTGTTTCTATATTGACGCATCAAACTCACTGCTCTGACTCACTTTTACTCGAACGCAGACCATACCAGATGTATCAAGAAAGGACGTGACGTCACGAAATCAGACGCATGCGCCCAAAAAACGCATAGGACGCATGCCGTGTGCATCCAGTTTAAGTCGTTCAAGATCCTGCACGGTCATTGCTCTGTGATGTCCTGAACGTAACAATGGATACGCTGTGAGGCGAATTACCGATTATTACGCGTTGTACATCACAGAACCACGATAACACTGTACTAAGTAGTCTTCTACGCTTACTAGGCTCATTTAAATTAGACCGAGTAAATGGACAATTTTTCGTTCCTGTGAAACTATTGCAGAACGGAAACCTTTTAAAAATTGGAATACAGATCTTATAAGCTATATACAAACCCACTGTTTAAAAACAAATATTGAATTTGTATTGAAGTGTAATAAAAATTATTGAATTGCAAACGACTGCTTGAGCTCTGACTAATGAGCCCGAGTTGCTCGTGCATGAACGCGGTCGAGAGAACCTCTGCTGCGAATGATGTTTTTGACATAGGTGACCTCGTATCTTAGATAATTGCTAGACACTGAACGAAAATATATGAACTGCAATCAGGCTCATTGGTAAGAGCCGAGCTAGTAACTGGAATTAGTGAAGTGAAGTCGGTACTGTGGGAAACTTCCTGGGCAAAGTCTACAACATAAATGATAATCAAAGACTCGTGCTAAGCCGAAAAACCCGAGTTGCAGAGTCAACACTGAATGCCGCAAACTTAAGATTGTAGCAAAAGACATCTAGGAATTATGCATCCCCGTCAAAAACCATGCAGTGCAGCACCGCCGGGCACTTATGTTTGTCACAGAACATAAAACGTGCGGCAAAGCCGACCAGCGGTGGTACTCAGTACAGATTCTTACAGTTTGTTTTCATTTTGGTTCGAAACTCAGTAAAAGTCTTAAAGCTTGCGATTCTGTAAATTTGCAGTGGAAGCTTGAAAAGAAACAAGATGAATACACGTACCAATGCAAAGGTTACGAGGGTGGAAGTTGTTTTTACGAGTGCATCCGAGAATAGCAACTGTTACTGAAAATAGGTAGTTGCAGCATTTTGCTGGTTTTCAAACAACAACTTGGTGAAATTCTCATAAAGTTTCAAAAGTGTTACCCTGGCACAAGAGGAAAAATCGGTGGTGAAGACTGAGCTGACTGGTAGAAAATCATGAAGTAAGAATTGCGTGGATTTCGGTGTCTTAGCTGCTGCCCTCAAGGTAAAATTAAAGAATTTGGTACATGTCCGTCAAATGCCATTGGTGGATGTTACGACCAACGGTACTTTATTTTGCAATTGCCTAGATTTTTTCAAAGTTATTGTTTGTACTGTTGGAGAAAAACGAAATTATCGTAAAAATGTAAACCTGCTGTGAAACGATTACATTTTTTACAATGAGGTGAAACAAATGACTTGCGTTCCATTTTTCGAGCTAACTGTTTTCACCTTTTCCAAATATAGCAACTCCTTGTGCGTAAGATATACGACTTGCTATAACACTCAACGCAATGCTGTTGGTCGACCAGCAGTAGACGCAAAACATGTGTGAAAACCACTGGTCTTTTCATACCTTTGCCCTTTTTTTATTAATACAAAGCCCCATTTTTAGGTATCCAGCACAAGTTCCACTCAGCTGCAGAGTTACATAAGTGGACGCAAAGATATTTTGCGGTTCTGGCTTCTCGTCTCTCAACCTCCAACGAAAAGCGACTTCGGTTCATACATCTGTCTTAAGGATGGAAGAGGAATCTTTACTCAGTCTGTTAAATCAGCATGATCACGATAAAGAGACTTATGGGATTTGTCCCATGACACGGTACAATGGACTCGAAAAATGTCCCAATTCCTATCGTAAGTAATGTTAACGTCATACAGTATAGGAATATTCTTAAGTCGACTACTATTATCATATGCTTACAACACCACAAGTATTAGACTAGGGGTTCCCAATCTTCCTCTGACCATGTACCCCTTTAGCATTTCGACAGACGAGCATGTACCCTTAAAATTTCTTATGACAAAAAGGCTGAGTAAAATAACAAAAATTCACTAAATGTTTATTAGAACTTTGTCAAAGAGTTCTATTAAAAATTGATCTACTTTTCACGAATATTTTGTAAGCACTAATCATAGATGTATTTAACAATAAGCATATAATGGTTTTGAAAATGATATTCACTGAAAAATGTATAAATATTTTGAGGTAAATAATGTATAAATTTATTTTTCCCTTCTGTTGCTAATTTACACTTTCAGATAGGCAATTGCACCGCAGGTTCGGAACCCCTCTGTTTGACAGAGAACACCAGTGCTGTGGAGTAGTGATGCGAGCCCCCGAAAATAAGGTTATTGGGCCCTGTATAAAAAAAGTCATCCAATTGTCATTGGCTCCCCATCATTGGGGTGTTTGAGGTACTTTTGCCACGGCTCTCTGGATGCTAGACATTAGATATGCGCATGAATAATGTACTTCGCATTACCAGCTTCGTGNGAATCCTATGCTATGGGATGGGGTGCTACAGTCACAATTGGCCATGGGATGAGAGAGAAAAAAGTGTCTCATGGACAAGCCTGATGATACAGCAAAAATGACTTGACTAAAAATGCAATTAAAGCCGATGAAGGTTTCATGAAGTGGTGTATGCACAAATTCTGTAACAAACCAAACTCAAGTTAAATTGCACATACGAGGTAGGTTCATCATTCAGTTCCATGTTTCCCCATCTCAAAGGGCCTAGGCTACACAGAAAAATTATTCACGGTGCACACAATGTTAGTAAGCAATTAGAGACCTTAATTTCCCTCACTTAAAGGAAACTCCAGTTCAAAACTGTAGTTAAATTTCAGGTAATTATTTTTAGGCTTTCCGCATGATTAAGGTTTTCAGTCGGCATTTTCGTACACACATACTCACTCCTTTCAAAGTAAAACTTACGTTACTGCACACTGTAAATTAGACTTTGTGCTACCAAAATTTTGCAAGTCGTTTTATTGATCCCGATGCCTATCAATGGAGTGAAGTGGAGGGATCTTTATCTGTATCAACGAAAACACAAACATTTTCACCGTGTTGTGCAAAAGCTGAACAGCGACATGTCAACGAATAGCCGATGCGCCAGTCTGCATTGCAAATCACAACGTTGCGAAATACAGTATGATTTTCGGTTCAAAAATGTAGAAACCCACTGTGTCGAACAAGTTTTTCATTCAGAACTTTTCGCCCCTCTCCCAAGCTTCTCTTGTAGTAAAGTTGAGCATCTATTTCAGATGCACGCAAAGAAGAAACAATTCATTATATTGTTTGCTCTTAACTACGTTTGCTTTATTTTGCAAGTTGGTCAAGCTTCAGCCTGTCAGAATTGCTGTTTGCCAGGGAAGCCGGAACAGCGGTAGGGCAGTGGGGGCAGTAAAAGAGTTGAGGACAATGGAAATTTTAAAAAACAAAGAAATCGTTACCAAGTGTGTTTGTTTCTGTTCATGAACAATGTTGACCTCAAAAATAATAACAAAAATTATAGAAAACCATTCTGAATTTTCGGGGTACGCGAATACCTGCAATAAATTTGTTTCAAGTCGATCTTGATAAACTATGAAATTACCTGCGATGCTGTTGTAAAAAGGCACCTCTGACCCCGTTGCCCCCCTTTTGAAGGGCAGGGGAGCAATGCCTCCACCATACACCCGTTTTCCGGCGTCCCTGCTGTTTGCTGTGCGCCATGCAGATCCTACGTCGACAATTAAACACAACAAGAAGTGTTATGCGCATTGTTAGTGCTTGTGCTGTACATGCATCAACAAAACTTGGATTCTATAACTTTTGTCTCCTAATGAAGACAGCATAGAACTTTATGCTCATCGGCAAGCTACATCAGTTATTACTGCCTTTGGAGAAGTTGGACAAAAGCGAAAAATATCCGTGCCCACACATTATAAGCTTATATTTACATCATGTTATCAAATCCTCGCACTTAGGCTAACATTGCACAGTAAATTTACATTTTCTAATATTTTGTTTGAGATGATGCTGCTTCTTTGCGCTGATACTCAAACTGTGATTCAAACAGGTAATCCAAGCTTGTTTTTTTTAATGCACGTGAAAATTGCTCAACAGTTTGTTCAATTGCAACTTTTCCATGAAAAGTGCACATCGGTCAGTAAAGTTGTTTGCTGTAAAAGGTGCACATGAGCAACAGTTACATGTAGCAATAGTGTTTCATAGCTTTATGACTATAGAAAAACCGATGACTCACGTTTTTTATTCAATATGACATTCGTCCTTTAAACCAGTGAACTAATTTCAGAATTAAGAGTTGATCAATTAACAAAATATTATTTGGAAAAATTTCCCAAAATTTTATTTTACTTTTCAGTTGACAAAGCAAGAGCATGCATGTTTCATCTAAATGAGAATTATTGCAAACTTCAATTCATTTCTCATATATGTGGAAAAACATTAACCTTACAGCAGTGGTCCTCAACCAGTTTTGGCCCATGGACCACCTTTTTAAAAAATATCCTATCGACCATTTTGCTATGCTGACACCTGACGAATAATCAGTCGAAACTGCATTGCATTTTGTCAGTGAACGTTTCATCAAGGATTATGGAATTCTCTGTGGACTACTAGAGATTCCAGGTAGACCACCGGTGGTCTTCCTGGGCCACATTGAAAATCACTGCCTTACAGCTTACATTCCTAAAATTTGAAAAGAGTTGCATTTTTATACAAATTTAAAGCCTTACCGTTTCCTTTGGTACCATATGTAAAATTTTCCAGGTTCAAGTATAATGGGTAATCATCTGGAGAAAAGTCCGGCCACCCAGATTTGGACCCGGATTCGAAAAATGGTTGTCCTGCCATAACGCTTTGCATCCAATGAAAAGGGTGACTTGGATTCTTTGTGTTAGCCAATCTACTGGCAAATATCAGGTTAACAATGTCAACACAAAAATGCTTTCCAGCGAATCTTCAACAAAAATATCAATAAAGAAATCGAAAGTGTTGAATTTTTCAACTGCAGTTTTTCTGATGATAAAATAATAAATCCAGTCATCGCCAGTAACAATTTTTAACAGTTGTAAAAGATTGCATCAATTTTACCGCTAACCTCAAGGCAGTTGACAAATATATAAAAGACCTCAAAATCAGAAACAAGATTTTGAATATAAGCTGAACTATCTCTTGAAACTATACACAACATGACCATAAGCATGTGGAACATGTCTGTCTATCAAGCACACTTATTATTCTGCTGCGTAGTACTGTATGTTCTGTACTTGCTTCATTGCAGTTAAGACAAAAAGCGAATCTGACCAGTACAAAATACTTGCTACGAAACGCATTTATTTCCCATTCTACTTTAATTTATTCCGGTTGCGTTGAAACAATCCTTAAAGAAAAACTCTCTCGTTTTAAATGTAAGACGACCTCCAGTGATTTCTAGTTCAGGAAGGAAACTAGGAACTTAATTGAAGCGCACATAAAGGATGCTGTTGGCCAACAATGCAAAGCAATTTCACAAGAGAACTTGAGATGGCCTCAAAGGCAATCTACACGGCAAGCCATACAAGAGAGTTTTGCAGCGCTATTGCTGTATGGCTTTACGTTCTAGACAAATAGAAGGTAAAGCACTGAAAGCATGCCAATTCGTCATTTCGGAAATGGCTGATTTGTTACAAAACCTACCTATCAGCCGCTTTTATTCAAGCAACTGAACTTTTGCCAAGGATCATGCTTTGCATAGGGCGCAGTTCGAACAAATTAAAAAATACACTATAAACTTTTCTTTCGAGGTAAGTGATGAGCGAATGAAGCATTGCCAGCGTGGAAAACCCAAAAGGGAGAGAAATTACTGCTAAAAATGCGATATAAAATTTTACAAAAAACAATATTCAGTATCCCTATCTTCCAAAACGTTTCCATCCCATAAAAAATTTTGTTTTGCAGTTATAATACCACTACAATGATTTTTTCTACATATGGATGCTGTACAGTTGCAGAACAACAATTTTCAAATCGCAAACTAAAAATTCCGTTTAACGTTTTGCACTCTGTAACGCTCGACTAGTTTACAGAAAATGGTGCTGTAGAGGGCTCCATTTTTAGCATGAGAGCTTTTTACAGATATTTCAATTTTTTACACATATTTTAAACCAGACGTGTAGGATACCAACATGTTTTCACGCACAACCGCACTCATCAGGCGCCAATACAAGTAGTAAATTGTAAAATAAAGTCGACTTATTCATAGCAACGTAAAGTGTTATAAAGCGGTCTCAAAAATAGAGACATGAACACTTTCTAACAACCGTAAGACGTTTGCAAGAAGCTTGAGCTACTTCATTGGCATGTGAGCAAAACTTTCGAATCAGCTCAAGAAAGACTCAACTTTGTGTTTTATTTCCATTTTGACTGGTAACCCTGATTGGAAGCACTGCGTCTATTGATATTACTGTACATACTGTAGACTCAGTTACAACGTGCTGGAACCACAAACAATGTGAAGCCATGCCACTGCCAAGTCCCGTATCACAATACTGCTACTCTAAAACTGCGATTACCTCAAAAAAACTACGGTAGATTATAACACATGACTTACATGTCAGCTTTCGTACTAAGCATGTGATCTTCAAAACCTATCAAAACAATAGCGACGTAGTCGAGACTGTGGCCGCCGAGATCGAGACTTTGTCAGAAAAGCCAAGACTGAAACCAAGTCCGAGACCTGAATGTCCGAGGCCGAGACTCAGCACCGGAAATTATGTTGGCTTCGCCATTATCTTTCTCTAACTTCTCAAAAAAAGGATCATCACACTTTACCAGCTGTACCATGTCAACTTTTACGCAAATTGTCCACCATTTTTGTTTTTTCCTTACACAAAGACAGGACAAACGATTAACAGGTTAAACTACGGATGATTTGCTAAGCCAAATCAATGGAGCAATGAAATTCTTGCAAACAATAGGTTTGAGACCGAGACTTGCAAACTTCGAGACTAAGAAGAGACGTGAGACATTCGAAACCGAGACTCTCAAACACAGGTCTCTATACACGTCTCGAGACCGACATCAAGTGTCTATAGCAGCTATGTCCAACCCGCCGCCCGCGGGCCGCATGCGGCCCAATCGAGAGTTTTGTGCGGCCCGGCCCAGTTTAGGTTTTGGCTGTGGTAAAAGTATCCCACATACTGACAACCTGTCCTTGTTTTGATAATCTTTAATTTGACATTTCTGATGCAGGTGGTCCTCAGAAACACTTTATCACGTCTGTTACCACTGCAGTTAGGTTTGCACACTTTCGGTATATTAGTTTAAGCTAAATTTAGTTTGCTAAGATCAAAGTAAGCCATTCAATGTGCGGCCCTCAATAATATGTCATTCAATGTGCGGCCCTGGTTAAGATAGTGACACACTTTTTGGCCCAGTAAGCCATTTGGGTTAGACATAGCTGGTCTATAGGCTTCATCACTGCAAAACAAATCCTGCATAAATACTGCAGGAGCACAAGACTATAAAACTGCAATGGTTTATACAAAGTAACTGGGTAATATAAAATACCGCTAAAAGTGTATGAGAAAAACAAAGCAAAAACTAAAATGTGGTGAAGGCATCAGGTAATACAAATATTTACCAAAACAACAAAAATAGCCCACATGAAGCACAACATAAAGTTACAAAACAACAGCAAAACACCGAAAGAAAAACACATACATGACACAGATTACATCATTACATCACAAAAATACACAGCATAAAAAAGTTGGGAAAAGAGATTATGAGTTAGAAAAAATAAATGAGAAAACAGTAACTGTGATCCGACCTCTTTGCATACACCAAAGTATTATAATGTAGTAAGATTTGAACTCGATCTACTTTCTTTTGCAGTACGGCATCACACATTCTAAAACCCAAGCGCTAATACAAGCCCAACACAATTGACTCCAGCAAGCACATAGCACAAATATTTTTTCTTATTAGTTTTTTAAGTGTCGGCATAAATAACTCTCCACACCGATCCAAGTAAAGGTGGCTTTCGCTTCTGTCAAAAGGCTGAAATAGGACTGTCTACGGTGAAACCAGCGCTAACAGTTGCAATGAAAGACGTTAAACGTCAATCTAATAACTTCGAACAAACCAAGCAAGCACGAACAAAAATCAACCACATATAGCTAGGGATGCATATAACGGAATATCGATTCTTATGGATTCGAATCCTTCAGTATTCCAATCCAAAAATCAGAGCTTTTTCGAATTTTTAGATTCGAAATAAATTTGGATTAAATAAGCATGAAAAATTGCTAAGTCGGCAAAACAAATGGTTTCAATTAGGATTTGCAACGGCACCTTTGTGCTCCTGAGTTAGAGAAAGAAAGAAACATTCAACAAGCTCGCGGCACTTCGTAGTGACGTAACAAGCTCTCACCAAACATTTCCAAAACAAAATATGTGTTGATCACAAACAAACATGTGAGCACTGAATCCTTTGTAATAAATGTAAACAGAAATGCTATTGAAAGAACT
>JGI24021J15306_10001065_pt1 | contig 25151 bp, 14 predicted proteins | sample Ectturendosymbi1_FD_15306 | JGI IMG/M metagenome (IMG submission 15306) | reverse complement strand
AGAATCAGTGATACCACACCAAACTTCTGTTTCAACATCAACATGGCTATGTGTGGCCTACCATCTAACATGAAAAGCTCATCACACAAAACGCGACAAACATCACTTTTATTTTTGAAACCTCACCAAATACAAAACCTAAAGATAAAAAAGTGGGGGGACATGGCATATTATGTCCCCCCGTCTGAAAAAATGGGGGAACACGTCCCCCATGTCCCCCACCAAATTGCGCCCATGCAAGTGACAGTGATACTAATGAAGCAAGCCCGAAGAAAAAGGTTAAGTGGTACAAACGCACAGTGTATCATTGCTAGCGCACGTTTATCAGATAAATACATCCTGACAGTGATAAGTCAAAATTTAAACAATGCGTTTTTTACAGATTTTAAGGGTTTTGCAATCACGGTATTTTTCAAGAACAATCGAGTGCTGGTTAAGACACCGCCTTTGATTAAATGTGCAGAAAGCGAGCGATCGCGTCAAACCTTGGTTAAGTCGAATTGTTTTTTTTATCCTGTACTATCGTCAGCTTGAGCATGAAGTTATTAGTTCGGATAAGCCTGTGAAAAATTTTGCTAAAAGTGTAAACACTATGGACCTTTCCAAAAAAGGGATAACAAATTTTTTGAAAGTGCATTGATTCGATCTATTGGGAACTTTCAATAAAGACAGGTGGCCGTTTTTGGGAAAGAGTCTGAGCATTGTAGCAATCGATTTTCCACCAAGCGACGCTACAGTTTTTATGGACGCTGATTTATACGGATTCGATTTTTCCTACAGAAAAAATATTGCAGGTTGCAACCTCAGAAGCTACAATCTATGTTTGCAACAAAGAAACTTCAAAGCAGCTAGAATGTAGATGGATGGCATTTTGAGCAAGAAGTTCTTTTGTACACGTGATATCTCGCCCAGGACCTAGGCTTACCAATAGAAGTGCTAAGCAAGTTTGTTTATGAATTGCCAAGGGCTAGCACTAATGAAATAAAGTCTTGCAGAATTGATTCACTTTTGCTTTTATTGTAATCCAGTAACTACTGACATTTTTGCGCCGTACAGTACCTTGCTACACCAGTCAAGGCAAACAAATCTACAGTTGTAGATTGTACATTGCCGTGATAAAACCGGTCGGAACCCGTTTCCAGCAAGGTGTGCATTGGTGGCGACCGTTTTTACATTTGCAAACAACAGCTTTTTAATTCCAGAAAGAACGTTTTTTATTTACAACTGTTAAAAACCTCAGTAAAACGTCTTTACTTTAAAATAAATTTTGAAACTGGTTTACAATGCACAGGAAGAACTTTAAGAACGCACACGCAGTAAAAATACGAAATTGCTTGTCCATTACGTACACAGGATGTCTTCTTTTTGATATAAGTTTGATGACTTCTGCTGTCGGCTATAATACCTTGTCTGTAGTTTACCCGTGCTTAGGGCCTGAGTAAGTACAGCAGTCGCTTGACTTTTGATGATGGGGTAGAGGTGGTAAACCATAAAATAGATGGGACATATTCATAAACGTAAGTTAAGTCTTTGCAGTGATACAAAATATGTAGGCCTGCAAGAAAAAAGAGGGCAATTGTTTGCCCATACTTTACCGACATTTTCCGGGAATAAATACAAAAAACATCACTAGTTTTCATCACCAAAATCTCCAGAATTTTTATAGAACCTTAATCGGAAATTCCTTCAAAACCGCAGTTTTTAGCCTACACTAAACATCAAGCGTGGGTGCGTGGCAACCAATTCTATGCGACCATACCTGACACCATCGCCATCGGTCCCTCTGGTGACGACCCTCAAGTGGACCTTGAACAACCTGGATCGAAACTGTAACATCTAGCGCAGCTACGTCCAACCTGCACCCACCGGGCTGCTTGCGGCTCAGCTGAAGGTCTTGTGCGGCCCAGTTGAAGGTTTCGTTGTTGTGTATGTACAATATAATGACAACCAGTGGCGTAACAGGCTGGGGAGAAAGGGGGCGAGCCACTCCCCTCCAGGCAAGCTAAATGTAAAAACTGGGCCCCCTTTAGTTGACATTTTGATATTTAGTATTCTTGTTACTTTTTTGCGTTTTTCGAGGTGTTTTCGTTTTTTTATCTAGTATGGACATCTACGACATCCAGAGATTCACTATTATTTCTTAACCTTTTTCTGAGTTTTGGCTAGTGGGCCCCCTTCAGCTAAGCTTTGCCCCCCTTGGCTCACACCTCTAGTTACACCACTGATGACAACCAGTCCTTAGGTTGATAATTTTGATTAAATTTGACGTTTTTGATATGCAGTGTGCCTCAGTGCCACTCTATCGCGTCTGCATTGCATACTGATGGCAGATTTCCATGCGTCGACTGAGGTGCAAACTCATTTCTACTTTCCTGATTTCTACATATTTTGTGCCATTTACATTAAATTGAGCACAATTTTGTGGTTCCACATCCACTGGCACTTTAAATTCGCCTATGACATCACAGTTAGGGAGTAATTAGATGTGCCAAAAAGTCGTTATCATTGCTTTAGGATTCGAATGCTTTCAGTAGCTTGAGCAAATTTTAGTTTGCTGAGAACAACGCAAGTCATTCAACGTGCGGCGCTCATTGGAGAGGAACTTGTCTATTGGCCCAGCAATGTATTTCGGTTGGACATAGATGATCTCGTGCTTATGCCAGACTCTCCAAATTTTTTGACCATTGTACTAAGACAGTGTTTCTCAAAGTGGGCGGAATCGCCCCCTTGGGGCGATTTTGAATGGCAAGGGGGCGATAAAAGCAAAGGGGGCAACAGGGGGGCGAAACAACATAAAGGGGGCGAAAATGCTCAACCAATAATCGATCAGTGAGTTAACTTCAGTAGCCTAATATTGTTAGTTTCTGGCAAATTTTGTTTTACTATGATATAATCTTTGGAGGTTGTTGCTGCAGCAATTTATCTGTTAAATTTTTACTCTGGATCGTTTATGTGCCCGGTTACAGCGTGGATTATTCAGGGCTTCGGAGTCATCATAAAGATGACACATCTCCGACTCCGGAGCTGTTGGTTTTCATGAGTGTGGCTCTGACTTCGGAGCTCTCTTTTTTCGTGGCTCCGGATTCTGGTCGTATTCACACATTAATGTTTTGTTGACTTGGTGTGCCTCAAGTTGAATAGAAAATGAATTAAATCAAGTGCACAAAACTAAGAGAATACACCAAACCATTTTGAGTAATTTAACCTGGTAGTTTTTCACAAGCAGCGCTGTTACCATGAGGAAATCAGCGAAAAACAACCATCACAGATTCAAACGATTCAGAGAACAGTCACTAGCAGAATCGTAACTCAAGATAACGGTGATATAAACAATTTCTGGAAAGGCAATCGCTGGTTTTGCTGTCAATACCTGAGGACGTTTTGTTATTTCTTACCACCAGAATAAAAAATAGCTGTTTGGACAACTACATTTATGTCAGAGCATTTAAAAGCAGACCAGTTCCAATTAACCAAGTGTTTTGCACTCGTTGCATGCTTTGCCTATTGCAGCCTTGGCGATTCCAGCTAACAGCGCTGACCAGGCAAACCATGTAAAGAGCGCAAAAGTCGACTCTCATGTGTTCTTTCAAACACGCACACATTTGCATTAACACAAATGCGAAGATGTGTTTAAAAGCCCTTTGTTCATAGATATATTATGAAAAGAAACTCACATTTGACTTTTCAAAAATCGCTGAAAACTTCTGATTTCTTATCTTTTACACTCCAGATAAGCAGTGAGGAATCGAACGTAAAGCACAATTTAACACACAAAGCTTAGGAGAAAATAAGACTGATGGTTACCGTGCTGAAAACAGATTTTTTCCACAGATGAAAACTTCAAGAAAAGTCCACATTTGTGTACAATGTGTTTTTATACCCTCCTGATACTGCTATGCATAGCAATGCTAGTTTGCTACGCTACCAATCATTTATAACTTTCATGTTACGCTACTGCTTGTAAACGTAATGTTTCCCAGTGAACTTTGCCAATAATCCGGGAAACCATATTGCTAGTAAGCCTAACGGTTTCTAATAAAAATTTCTACTTTACAATGGCGCGCCGTGCATTTTACGCTTAAATCTGCAATGGTATCGTATCTTAACCATACTCTCTGCTAACAGCATGACTACACAGCTACAAAAGCTTTGGATATTTTATTATATACCAATTCATTATAGCTCAATTCTTTTTAGATCGCTACACTACTACAGACCCGGTTTGATCATTCTGACTAGAAAGTAAGATGCTGTGGTAGTTGCGTCTTTTTTTACTTCTACAACAGTGGTTCACAACCATTTCGCTGAAGGAAGCCAAATCCAGACCTACAATTTTGTTAGAGGGCCGCACTAACAAAATTTTCCACAAGTCATTTGACACGTTTTGTTTTATTGCACTAACGAAGTCTGCTACACAAAATATTAGAGGTGTTACTGAAAGACATTGCCTAACGAAAGGAATCCTTTCCCAGCAAAGAATCAGACACCAAGCTCTTACAGAGTATATATTTCGCCTACGAAGTAGGCGTCATCAGCTCTTATTAAAATATAATCTGTTACAGAAAGATTGCGAAAAGTCGCATAAAGGATGCTTTGGAGCTGCATGCGGCTCTTAAAACAGTGTTTGAGAACCATTTTTCAACCAATAACACCACGCCTGCCAGCTGCGATGTCACGGCTTTGTCGATTATTAAACCAAGAAACATCAAAGGCTTGCAGATCCGCAGTGTGGTGTCGTAGGTAACTCGCAACAATCGCGTTTAGTGTGATATAAAACGCACACATAAGTCTATTTGGCAAAACCGTTAGTATCTAGGAAGGAACACGGAGCAGGAGCTATCTTTCAAATGGCCACAGCTCCAGATCCGTTCCTAAATTTTAAACTGAGATCCGGCTCCTTCTGATTTTTATTTTGAACTCCGGCTCCGGGTAAAATGCCCAGCTCCGGCTCCGTAGCCCTGGATTTTGAGGTATTTTCACAAGAATTCTGAACGTAATATTAGCGTAGTAATACAATTGGTTAGTTCAGCTGTTTAATGTCTTGGTTGAGCTATTTAATACGTTCTTTAAATAAAATTCTTTAATTGACTGCGTTGTATTTGCATTATCAGGCTTGGGGTGCCAAAACGAGGTGTCGAGAGTGAAAAGGAGGCGATGGAATAAAAAAGTTTGAGAAACACAGTTCTAAGATATGGCCCAAAATATGATACACTTCCTACCAGCATGCCGAAAGCGGTGTGCTGTCGGACGCACAGTGACTGTTGCAAAGCACGACTTTACCGTAAGCATATTGCGCTAGGATGCAGTTCTTACGTGTGAATCTTTAATAAAAACGAGCTTTTAAATGCGCAAGTTGCCGACTATGACCAAAATGAGAACCATTTATCCAGTGGTGTAACAACTGATAGGAGGCAGTGGTGGGTACCGCCCACCCTGACAAGCTAATTGTAAAAACAGGTCCCCCACTTAGCTTGTATTTCGGTATTTTGTATTCTTTTGGTTGTCAGCGGGTTATTGCTTTTTTGCGTTTTTCAGAGTGTTTTCCAGTGATTTCAGGTATTAGTATGGACATCTACATCCGGATTCATTATTATCATTTCTCAACTCTTTTTTTGAGTGTTGGCTAGTGGGCCCCATGGGCCCCATACGGTGGCCAGTGAGCCCTATTAGACTATGTTTTCCCACCATCGTTCAAACATCTAGTTACGCCCCTTCGTGTATTTGTTGTCGGTCAAATACTTCTGCGCGTGTGATGACTGCAACACGCATAAGCGTAGGACATAGGGATGCAGTGGCAATTATTCGGCCAAAAAAGACAGCCCCGTTTACGTTTGAGTAAACTGGAATCATTTGGATAAATTCCAACAGCCTCAATCAAATCTTGGGAAATTAGAAAAGCTTTATTCAAATTTGGAGACAGTTAGAAAGCTTAAATCAAATTTGGGCAAATTAAAATAGTTTTATTCCAATTTGGGCAATATACAACAACTTTACTGAAATTTGGGTACAATCAGAAACATCTGGGTAAATTAGAAGAGGTTCATTCAGATTTGTGTATATTGTATATTACCTACTCGCTACTCCACCTACCACTTACTTTTTTATGTGTTATGAGTACTAAACATTTTTGCTTCGTGTGTTATTCGATTACCCTTGAGATATGGACCATGAGCCTGAATCAAACACGCAAATAAACAAATAAATAAATTTAAACATTTGGGTAAATTCCAACAGCCTAAATCAAATTTGGGCTAATTTAAACAGCTTCATTCAAATTTGGATAGAGTTAGAAACATTTTAAAATGAGAAACATTTAGTGGTTCAACTAGCCGCAACTTTTGAAAACATCAAATGGTGTTACTTCAGGCATACATCAATAAATTTTTGTGTTTGTATTAGTCACGATGAAAAATACCAGAAAAAGATGTCACAGAACTAAAGTGAGATGTATATTGTCAGTGGCGCACGCAAAAAATTTTCATGGGGGTTTCATTCAGCGGCATATGGTGGTCATTTGCATTTGGTGTGCGCTGTTTGTGACGTCACATTTTGACGTCATGTTCATGCTTCCAAAACAACATTTTGGCGACGTTTGTTGACATAATAAGCATATTCTTCTACATGCACTCCCCTTAACTTATGTGTCATTGCACTGAATATAAATTATCAGCGCTCCAATTTAGGATATCGGAAGAAAATAAACTCAACGCTGCGATACAGCAGTTCATAACTGCAAAAATATCGGGCTGCGCGTTAAAACAAGAGATTAAAACACACTCATCACTGCGTCCGAGCAATTTACAACCACAAAATGAGGCTGCGCTAATGTCTTGTCGAATACGAGCAGTCGAACATAGATAGTGTGCGGCTGGACTGGCTGGCGCACACCCCGGTTTGCAAGATCGAATCTTGCTAAACTGCACAAGAATTGAGAATGCTCATAAAGTACGCAAGAAAACTTTCGATTTTTTGTTATGAATAGAAGTGCAGCAAACTTTTAGTTTTCCCTTTTCCTTGCTGAGACATTGTCACATGCCTGAATGCTTCTATGTTAAAAACTGTTGTTTTTGAGCTCGTGTAACAGTTCTATCATGATGCAGAAACTAGTAATGTAGCCAATGTGGTCAGCGCTTGCGCTGCTCAGCGAGACAAAATAAAGACAATTGTTTCGGACAAAGTGTACTATCGCGGAACACAATCTTATATACTGGCAGTGGACGAAGGGTCTGCAAAAAGTGGCGAGATGGTTTCTGGACGCAGACGATAACCCATATTCCAACCAAAACCTAATTACTACTTTTTGGCCCAGTTACAATGTTACTTGAAATTTGCATGTAAATATATTCCGTGGTATTGCATTAAGTCGACAAATTAACAAACAAAAAGTATGCGAAAACAATGAATCTCCTTTGCGCAGGTAAAATAGTTTTTGTAAAAGATCACGTTCAAGGGGGGTTTTAACCCCAACCCCCCTTGCGTACGTCCTTGATATTGTGCAATAAAACGATTGCCTCTAATTACAAACGAGATCATCTATCTTAGAAGAGTGCATGCAGGTGCTGAAAATGTTGAAACAATTGTAGTAGATGATCCAGTGTATAGGAAATTGAGTTTTTGTACATTGTGAGGAAGCACAAATCTTTCAATTTACAAGAGGACAAAGATAATATTGTATGTAATTCTAATATTTACAAAAGAGAGAAGGGATCACCATACATACATGATTCGGATAACAATGAAGAAGTCAAGTGAGGTAATGAAGCTGAAAACGAAGCTGAACAGGTAATGAAGCTGAAACTGGCGTTGAAATTTAATTTTATGCGACTCACGTTTAAACTGATTTGTTACAGATATTGGCTACCGGTAATTTGGCATGCAGACGCCTTGATTGTTTCACAGTAGTAAGTTTTAGTCTCAACATTGAGACTTGCTGTTTATACAATATTTGGGGAAAACAAGCGAAAATTTGGACAAAAAAATTTTGTATCCCTTAAAATAGGCACTCCCGTACACCTATGGCAACAAAGGTGGGAGAGCGAATCTCATGTCTCTCACATTTAATGCCATACCCTGAAACCAACCGAAGGCCAGCATCAAACAAGTGAACCGGGAAGGAAGTCATCACGTTCTGTTTTTAGATGGGTTGGACCCGAGTAACAGGAGAGGCCACGACCTCAGTTTGTCATACCGTACGCCACCTGAGGTCATGAACTAACCTTGAATGAAAACGCTTGCAGTGGCAGCATTAGATGGAAACCTTGCTTATATCTGCCAGTTGTTTTTCGTTATGTCCCTAAAAACGTATGTATTGATCGATGAGTTTTACACAAAAGCAAGCCCGTCACGCAGTTGTAGTGAGAGCTGAGTTCTCAGACATAATGAAAACGAATTGAAAAGACAGACACATTTGTCAGATATAGGAAAACTGTTTTACTGCTATCACATTTCGCTCCAATCAAAAGCTTTATGCGTTTGCAATATTATAATCAACGAAACCTAAACTCGTATATTTTGCCAAAAAAACAACCTCAGCGACTTACCCCCCCTGATGAAATAGAACTTTTGATCCAACGCCAATCTGATCGGCTGAAGGAACTTTGTCGAGAGCAAGGTTATAGTAGTCAACAACTCTTCCTGTTGGGTCGTGATCATCCCACTCAATGGTGTACTGCAGGGTAGATTCATTGAAATCTTTGATGGTTGCTGAAAAAGCAACGCTTTTTCTTTCAGTAGCATGACATTCGTACGCACTTCCAATTTCTCTGCCACGCATTATGCAAGTGCTTTTTTTCGAGTTGAATTCGCTCTGAGTGTTTCGGCACAACCAAACTGGTAATAACGTTAAGTTACTCGAATGCTGCAACAATCGACACAACCCTATTGTCGCTTTGTTTTGTTTTTGTCGGTTTTCGAAATAACAAGCCAAGTTCTTTTATAAACGTTAGGAAGACAACGTTTGGTGTGCACGCTGAAGTTCAGAAGCCCTTAATAGTGACGGAGGTTAGAAAGAAGTTGCTTTCGCACCGAATGTTACGACGGAATTGCCGCTAAAGTTACATGTAAACCGTTTGGGAGCCAACCTTAAAACACGGACAAAGTCAGCATCACGCCACAATGGTGTTGTGTGAAATTCTAGAGTTAGCTCAATGATTCTGCAGCTAAACAGTTATAGAAGTTACATTTCCTTTACATTGCTTCTAACAGCAAAGTGAAGTTAGTAAGAGCAACGTAGGAGTTTGTTCTAAGCGTTCATAGAAAAGTAAACATCACCGTAGATTTCTTGTATTTTTGAAAAAAAAGCATTAAAACTAGTGGACTGACAAACATAAATTGAAAACAGAAACGTACCCACAAACTTATGTAAGCTACCCAAATAACAGAAGATTTTAACGCAAAACAAAGGTTGCACGACAAAAGAATTTCAATTCCCTTTTTGATGTAAAGTTTTTGTGGTGGGGAGTTACTTCAGAAGATGAAACCTGAAGCTGCCAGATTGTTATGTCAACAGCAACGAGCAAATGATAAACTGGCAAAAAGCGCTCTTTAGGCTTTTCTTCCCGTATAAATGCATTTTCAAAATAGTAAACCTAACCCAAACAAAAGCCTTCCACTCTATATCGAACAAAACGTTATCCCAGCTCTCTTGAGTTTCGAGTATGGATTGTTTGCAGCAAGGTTATACATGTTACCTGTGAAGTACTGCCATTTGCTGTGGCCCCACATGGCCACCACATGATCACCAATTCCAGGTAGATTCCTTTGATCACCTTCTTCCGTATTGACTTTAATTGCTGCTCCGGCCTGACCGAGTGAGAGAAATCGAGAAAAGTTTTGTCAAAGCCAAAACACTCCACCACAAGTAACGATTACGTATAGTTTAGTGACAAAAACATGTGTTCTGAAAATAAGGGTATGCAAAGCAACATCTCTGTTTTTACTTACGATCGGAGGAGCATACATGCATAACGATAAAATATAGGGTAGCCTTACCTTCCCGTTTGACAATGAAAGTCCATGTTTACGGGTTTTATGCCCTAGTGACTAGGAATAGCGCATGACCTGCAAAACCAGACCGGTTGCAAACAACAGAAAAAGTAAGAGTTACGAAAGTGAACGATGCAAGCGACTAGAGAAAAATTTCCGTTTCCGTTTGGAAAAAAGTATGACCTGTTTTATGCACCATCGCTCAGTGGTCAACGGACAGCCACTTTTCACTTTCCTATACAAAGGTAAAAAATTGATATTCTATTTAATCCTTATCCTGTTTCTCTGCAAACATGGTATCCATATCTGATTCTTACGAAAATAGGGCTAGTGATCACGAGAATAAACCACAAAACTTCAAGTAAAATGCTGTTGGTCTATAGTCTAATTAGCACACATTACACACAATGTGTAGACATAAAGTTCACCGCTCAATACATTTATCAAAATTAGAACAAAATGTTGTACTAAAATATTCAGATAAGCTTATACATCACTAACACATCAACACCTTTGCGTTTGTCAATTCAAACCGCGACAGCAAATTTTTCAAACTTTGTTCTGGCAATTTCCAAAATAATACCAACTAAGAAAATCTTTGAACGTTATCAATATTCAATACGATATTTTAGCTGCGTTTCTGAGTATAACTTTATCAAAAATAAATTGTATAAACTGTCGGGCATCCACTCCGGCAACAGAATGTTGTACACCACTGTTAACATTTATGGCGCAACATACTGGTTAAGAAAAAAATTTATGGTGTTCAAGATTATGGCTTAGATATAGGTGATGTTTTTGCATCAAAAGGTAGCGCGTATTTGTTCAGATACAGGTGGGGAACGCAGAACGTACCCGAGGTTTTGTATCAGTTTGTTGAACAACTGACAACTGCAGAGTTAGTTGGTCGATGTTGGTGCGCAATTGTTTAATTTCCGCTTGCAATTTGGAGTTGAAATCCCTCAGTTTAGCAATTTGCTCTTTTTGATCTGCTATTTGTAACCTCAGCTTATCATCAGACAATCCATCTTTCTCGTCATATCCTGAAAAATCACACACAAAAATAACAGCAGCGAACTGCGATGACTCTCATGTGCAGGTCGGCCGGAACGCCGTAAGGTAAAATGGTGCTACCTTTCATAATTTGTTTCATCAGCAGACAGTAAGTGGCGGTGAGCAACGTCGCCACCGTTTGTGATCATTTTAAGTGGGTAGTGCATTACACTGGTAAAGAACTACTGTCTTACATATTTTGTGGAAAGAGATAATTTACGTAGAGAGAGAGAGTGACTGTTTGCTAGATGAAGTTTAGCGGAGTTCTTTACAAGACAAATTTAGCAGCCAGCACAAGATATCCCACAGAAAAGATATATGTTTGTAAGCAACCAATACATAGGTTTTGTCAACTTCAGTCCCTCAATCTATCTATTGCTTGACAGGTAAGGAAGGTTGGTGTTTCGCAAAACAAGATTTTGGCGTCCTTTCAAATGCTGCTGACAACTGTGTGTAGTATCGCATTTCAAAACTACTTAGCACCAGACATGCTGTTGAAGACGCTCTAACTAACACGTGATGAGGGTATAAACAAACGCAAGAAAGGGTTCTAGCTATAGTAGATTCAGATCTAACTGATACAAAAGACACGTTGCAGTCATGGTGTAGTTACCAACAGCCGTGGATGTGCACGCTGCAGAAGTTTCATGAGACACACGAGATGTTGTTTTACCTGTAAAGTGGACCCCTTCGAAAAGTGACAATGAAAAACAGACGTCATGTTTATTGGAAAACAACTGTTAAATTAATAAACTTTTGGAAATCACCAAATATATTGAACAAAACGGAGAGGTGAGATTTCCTCTGCAAAAAACAAAACGTAGATTTCCTCTGAAAAAAAACAGAGTGCATTTTTGCAGTCGCACAGAATAGCGTGCTGTTGTTGTTTGCGATGAATGATATTAGTAGAAAAGATAAAAATTTCTTCAGCAGTGTCAACCGGAAGCATAATTTGTCTGTTGAAACAGAGATTGTTTCACTAATGAACAAACAATATGTTTGAGGTTTTGTATTGTCGCAGGGGCTCAAACGCACAGCCTAACCAATTGAGGATTCGTACAAAGATCAAACAGACTTGGAACAAATATTGAAGAACGCGCGGCTAAAGTAAAAATGCAGCTCACCAAAACAAAGAAAAAAACATTTGTTCAAAGGCATACCTGCGCTACTTATACTCATCAGGGATTTCACCGATCGATCTGATGGGAAACGATGCCTGGCTACATGACTAGTAGCACCTGAAATGTGTAACGCGTCTGACCCCGTGCTTCCTACAAATAAAAAAGTGGATGTTACATTTAGTCCAATATTCTCTAGTCTACAGCATCTACATGTTCTGAAATGGAAAGTGTAGCGCAGGGAAAAGAGCTTTCGAAAAAGCTCAAAAAAAGATTGAAATGTTTTGCTTTGGAAAAAGCTCAAAAAACGATTTAACAAATATCGAGGAATGTACGACTAAAGTAAAAGTGAAGCTCACCAAAACAAAGAAAAAAGCGCTTGTTCAAAAGCATACCTTCGCTAAATGTCAGGGATTTCACCGATTGATCTGTTGGGAAACGATGCCTGGCTACTTGACTGTTAGCACCTAAAATGTGTAACGCGTCTCTTCCCGTGCTGCCTACAAGTAAAAAGGTGGATGTTACATTTAGTCCAATATTCTCTACTCTACAGCACCTACATGTTTTGAAATGGAAAGTGCAGCGCAGGGAAAAGAGCTTTCGAAAAAGCTCAGAAAACGATTGAAATGATTTAGTTTGTTTTCATTCTGTAATGTCTCTGAGCATGGGAGTCCCCAGAAATTTTTACACGGGGGGCAAAGTCGAAATTTTGCCTAGCCTTTGCAGGTTGCTGACGACGCGATGCAAATGTACCTTCACAAAACGCTTTACCCTTTCTACGCCATTAGTCTGTGCTGGTTGAACCTCAATTCTCAATCTTTTGTCTCAAATGTTTTCTACACTTCGGCTATCAGAAATGCTCTTTCTTTTCATACACTGCCTAATATCCATTGTTTCGAGCACTTTCTTGTTCTACAAATAAGTCATAATTTAAGAATCATCAACGGCCAGAACAACATGAGCGCTGAAACTCTCGTTAAGCTGTTTTAAGCAATGTGATGTGGAACTGTATGTTGACAAGACTATCAGACAACTTGCTGAAGTTAGATCACCACGCAGGCTTTAAAAAACTGAGCAGATGAATTACGAAAACTAGCCACAGCAAATATAGCTTTGCACGTAGTGCTCACTAAGAAGTCAGAACTAAACCTTGACGATAAAGACGTATTCCCACAAGTCTGCATGGACGTATTCTAACAAGCCACTTATTTTTATACTGTGTCAAAAGCAGTGGCGGATCCATACCAGGCGTTTGGGGGGGGAGCAGTCAAATAAGGGGGCGCCAAACGTCTTCACTTGTTTAAATACTCCATTTTCTCTACGATAATCGTTGGTTATCACATAAAAGTGGTTACCATTTCTAGGCCAAGGAAATGGCTATTTTTGTTGATTGACCTATGCGATCTTTCAGGGAATCGCCACAGTTTAAAATCACCTTTTATCATTAATTCATAAAAAGTTTGAAGCAGGTCCAAAAAGATAAGTCCTATTTTTCACAAGCTTCATGTAACTGAGAACGCTACGGGTGTCCCAAACTACCTTTTATATCTACAAGTGTTTGAAAGATATACACCACCGCAGTGGTCCACAACCCTTTTATAACCGCGGACCGATCAATGGTTGACAAGTTTACCGCGGCCCGGGAGTACTCCCGCAACAGTGTTTGTATGGGAAGAATCAACCTATCACATGCCCAGAAAGCGAATGGTGTCACCAGTACACAATTTGTAATTTCGCGGCCCGGGGGTGAGGACCACTGCCCAAAGGCATGCTCTGAAACCTGTTCCGAACTGCTTAGAAGTAGAATGGTTCTTACACTAGGAAGTGCCAACGCAATCTCCAAGCTAGGAGCCGAATGAATAGCAAAATGAAGATCAGATTTCCAGAAGAAGCTTGTGCAGTTGCATGCACATGGAAAGCATATTTATTGCTGAAGTGACAATTCAAAAACAAAAAATAAATGAGACATTTGCTATGACATTACTCCCATTTTAGGCAGCTCTGCTGGCTATCGTGAAAAATGATCTCATAATCGCATGATAGGTTCACACTGGGCATGAAAGCAAATTGCCCTAAAATACATTTAACGCCACTGATATAAGTAGAATTTCAATCAAGTGTTTAAATACTGTTTCACATATTTTGACATAGGAGTGTTCATGTGAAGAAAAAACATCAATCCCGCTAGTTCAGATTATGAAGAAAAGGTGTGACACTGTTCAAAAGAAGTAAGGGCAGTCGGGATGGCACCATCAAATCCACAATGAATACCTCTAAACTCAAGCTCAAGTCTCCCTCATAAAATCAATTTCCAATTTTGTGTACACTACTACGAATCCCCGAAACAAGCTTTAAGCCACCCCAATGCTGTTGATCTGACGATGGATCTGCTTTTGTACAGGCCAGCAAATACAAGTGAGAAACAGCCTATAACCCATTTGAAACCATGAATCTCAGCCAACACCACAGATACCAAAGAAAAAGGTAAACTTTGCGTTGTTTTTCTCCTTTTCTAGTCAAATTTATGTGATTTACGCGTAACGATCTAGCCCAGGGGTCTCCTAACCTTTTTGTCCGAGGGTCAAATGAGGTAATACAGAACATGTCGAGGGCCGGACGTCTTACGTAATCTGTTTGTTTCGGGGTATGTTATATTCTACCAAATAAACAAATTTTTGCAAATACAGTATATTATTTTTTCTTCAATGATAAAATTTCTTCGTGGGCCGTAGTTTGGAGACCCTCGATCTAGCCTTTTTAGTGTTGGTTGCAGGTTTCGCTAACCATGCCAAATTTGTCTTTTCGTGGCCGATGTGAGCTGTCTACGGTTTGCACTGGCAACAAAGGATCAAGACCAGCTATGTCTAGCTCATATTGCTTACTGAGCCAAAAATTATGTCACTATCTTAACCATGGCCGAATATTGAATAACATATTAATGAGGAACGCACATTGAAAGTCTTACTTTTTGATCTTAGCAAACTACATTTAACTAAAGCTAATCCCCTGGAAACGTTCGAATCCTAAATGCAAAGGTAACAGACGTGATAAAGTGGCACGGAGAACCACCTGCAACAAAAATGTCAAATTCAAGATTATCAAAATAAAGACAAGTTGTCATATGGGATACTTGTACTACAGCAAAACCCTAAAACTGGGCCACACAAAAGCTTCGACTGGGCCCCACGCGGCCCGCGGGCCGTTGGTTGTACATAGCTGATCAAGTCAAAACCATATGGCCACAGTGGCGTAGCCAGCCCGAAATTTTGGGGGGCAAAATATTTTTACTTTAAGCGAGATACAGTATTTTGCAAGCAGATAAGTTCGTTCTTCTCTGGCGATTGTTTTTATTATTTAGCCGACGTTTCGCCCACCTATTCAAGTAGGCTTCCTCAGGGCAATGTTTTTAACCACATAGCATGCAATATACCAATAAAAAAACAATGAGCAGTGTGGCGTACAAAAACAAAAAGCGCAAAACCGACCATCGCGCGATACGAAACCAGTGGCAGTATCAGTCCCGTCGCCACGGGGGGCTTTGGTGGGCTTAGTCCCCCCAAACAAAGCTCCAAGCCCCCCAAATTGAAATCTGAAACACTATAGGTTAGTGGAATTTTTGTCAAATTTGAATGTCAAGCCCCCCTGCACGAACGTAAAGCCCCCGCTTAGACGTAAAGCCCTCCTATTGGCGACTTTCTGGCAACGGTTCTGGGCAGTATGCGACAGCGAACCGGAAAGATAAGAAGTGTAAAATGAAAACGCCTGGTGGTGACAATGTATAATATCGCAATAAAACAGCGTAAAACCTGCACAGAAAAAAGCAAAAATCGTTACTCCGTAAAGTAAAGCAGCAAATAGTGTGAATCTATTCGGTAAATAGCGATCAATAATGAGGTAAACTGAGTGGTGAACTAGCAAATCAATAGGCACTAAAGCGGTCAATAAGATGATGACAAATTCAAGGAAGTCAAGTAAAGGTTAATTTAACATATGTTTTAAGATATTATGATAAATATCTGGGAAGTTTGCGTTTTTATCATTCATAGTGTCAATTTCTAAATTGATATAGAAGGATTCAAAAAGATGCGCATTATATGGTGGCTATTTATGTGATGTAAAATGTGGGCACAATCCCAGCCGAAACCATGCCCAAATACTTCGGAGTAACGCTGGACAGGTTGCTCACGTATCGCCTACAATTCGAGTCACTTCGGAAGAAGCTGACACCACGCGTCGCGCTCTTGAGGCGGCTTTCTGGCTCGGGTCGGGGTACTGGAGCAACAACTCTGCGAACAGTCACCTTATCCCTGGTCCATTCAACCGCAGAATACTGCGCTCCTGTCTGGTGTCGCAGTGCTCACACCCGCCTTATCGACCTCGCTATCAACGACGCCTTGCGAATTGTGACTGGATGCCTGCATCCTACACGAGTGGACAACCTTCCCATCCTCGCAAGCATTCAACCTGCTGAGTTTAGTCGCAATGGAGCCACACTGTCTCTAGCACGCCGTGCCATGGATCCTGGACACCTGCCCCACTCAGCGCTCACCTGTCCATCGAGTGCAAATGCACGGTGCCTGAAATCGAGACACCCATTCGTACCCACCGCACAACAACTCATCAATTTACTGACAACAACAACATACGTGTGGCGCAGTGGGCGGATCACCAATGGAATGCGGAGTGGGCGGACAATCCTACAAAACTCTGCACTTTTATCCCCGACACCGGCACCCACCCCGGAATGACCCTCCCAAGAACAGCGTGGGTCTGGCTTAACCGCCACCACACCTGTGTCGGACGCTTCCGCTCCTGCTTTAAAAAATGGGGATCGCCTTCTCTGCCGCCTGTGAGTGTGATGTAAAAGAACAAACCGTCGACCATGTTGTCCTCCAATGTCCAATCCATCGACCTCCCCATCGGACTGCACGGCCTCATGGTTCTGGACGATGTGGCAATCGAATGGCTGCTGAACACCTGCCCCGAGATCTAATGCAGCCTAGCAGTGGTTATAAAGAACTGTCTCAAAAGAAGATAACCCTAGTAACATACTCCGTTGATATTTTTCACTAATTGCAGGAGTACATTTGTTATCAAACTAGGAAATTTTGTGCAATCTTGGACTGCAGCGGGATCTGAAATACCACAAAAAAATATAATCCCAAATCCTTCTTCCTGTAATTGAAATTTGTTTTTTAATTTGTATGCATAGGGAAATATCTAAATTTAAACAATCAATCCTAACCCTTGTTTCACCAGTTTCTTCAATTGGAACCAGAGACAAATAACATTATATATATAACCCCGACAATGATCTTACATTAGGATATGAAACAGATTGAACACGTTCTGCTTCATCCGATATGCGTACTTATGTTCGCATGCAAAAACTGTAATATAAAGTTATTATTGAACACAGTTGCTGATGAATTTGTTACTTCAAACAAAGACAGATTTGACGCGATTTTTCAAACTTTAACCTACACACCCAGGTCGACAAAAAAGCAGATCTGCGTGGAAACAAAACTCAGTGGGAGCCCTGGTCACATGGCGGAAAAACGCGATTATGTCCATTGAACCTGAAATTAGCAGAGGCTTAAACTTGGACAAAGTTCTGAAGGACATTGCTAATGCTAAAGCACGAAAAGTAAGTTTCTCATAGCAAATGCATTTTGGGTATCGTAGGCTACAATAGACTAAAGCAAGCTGTGGAGCCGGAAATGAAATTTCAAGCTCCGGCTCTGCATCCAGCTCCAGGTATCTAAAGTTTTTGCCTCGAGCTCCGGCTCCAAAATGTTTTGGTTCATTGAAAACTAAAAGACACTGTCTTAATTGTACAATTTTATTATTATACCAATATAGATGAGGTGTCGCGAAATTAGATATTTGATGGATATTGGGACATGTGCCAAAAGTTTGAGAAAACCTGATCTATGCATAAACGAGCTTGGGCGTCGGAAGGATGTTTCGGGAAGGGGGCAACAGTGGATTTTTCCAGGTGGTGGCCAAAAGTGGTTACATTTTATTTTACCAACTCGAAAGTAAAGAAAAACATTTTTCAAATTTCAAAATCCAGAGAGTCAAAGACCTCTTGCAACCCCCTTCCGACGCCCATGCAAACGAGTATAATTATGTATGCATAATACGGCAAACCACGCTCGTCCCGCATTAAGTTAACTTGCTTGTCCCACAAACTTGGGCTATGTAAGCGGAACCCAAATTCCGGGCTCCGACTTCGACTCCACCATGTAAAAGTTTTTTGTTTTGACTCCAGCTGTAATCATACAAAAATGCTTGTGCTAGAGCTCCGACTCCACAGCCCATCTATCTGTTTCATTCAACTTTGCCATTGTTTTGCAGCAATATAATACAATGTTGCACTGTAGTTTTTGTGTGCGGTCCTGTGGCCACATTTTTTTCCATTTTTAATGTTTTGTTGCTAAACTATTATATCTTATCTTTGCTGGCTGATTACATGAAGCAGTGTTGCTATTGTTAATTTCATTAACACATGACCAACTGGCCTACCGCACACTGTGTTAGGTACCTAGCCAGGGAGGAGATATTGAGTGTATCAACTGATGTGTTTATTGGGTGTTACAGAGATGTCCGTTTCCACATGGAAGTCTCTGCTGGAGAAATGAAACTGATGAGTATGCTCCCAGACCAGGCCCGTAACCAGCTTGGGACACCAGGGGGGGCGAAGAGTTTCCTGAGAGTGGCCCAAATTTTTTAAACTATGTCCAATACTTTTAAACAATGTCCAACATATCTTTCCAGGGGGACGAACATTTTTCTAGGGGAGGCTTCGCTCCCCTTGCGCCTCCCTTGGTTACGGGTCTGTCCCAGACATACCTATCTTGGTGGCATCTTTTTCGGGCCTCGCTTTTTCGCATAATTCATGATTCTATGATTATCACTTGACGCTCCTCATCAAAATCTTCTGGACACGCTACTGAGTGGGACCCCGCTGGAGTGCCTCAAATTAGGCCCCGCACTTGCTAAGGCCGGCCCTGTCGTAGGCAATTTCGGTCTGTTTCAGCGGAATTCCTGGCAGCCACTCGCGGACCCCTGAAGTTCCGCGGAACCCCGGTTGAAAAACTCTGCTCTAGAAGTTAACACAAGTTTTCAAGTTTTTAGGAATTTGAATGCGAATCGGGGTCAGAAGGAAAGCTTTGAGATGTAGTGTTCAGATAAAATTACATTGTAAGTGATGAACTGGCAATCCGTGTTTCAGAGTCTGAACTTCAGACAACACAATCCAACTAAATGTAGTAAATATTTCCATCACCATTCTCAACAACTGGCTGATGGAAACTTATGACCGATAGAGTTATAAGCAGCAAAGTTTGTCAGCAAAGACTGACGACGCTCCTGGTGGACAACACACATTATACTAAGCAGATAAAACTGTATCGATTAATTATCGATATACATGCAGATTGTTTCTAAAATGTAGCTTATACAGTGTCATAAAACTCATGAAATAACTTTCAAAATTTTCAGTTAATTGTTAGAAAACTTAACGATACTGCATAAAACCAAAAAAACGTCAATTCATGTTTTCCATAAATGTTGCATAAAACTTGAATGAGAGCTTGTAGAGCTGACTTCAAAAGAATGAAAGAATCAAATGAATGACTACAAACTACAATAATTAAATATCATGCAACCGCAGCACTTGACACACGCATAAAAGCACACCACGCACAGCTGAACACATTGAACAATCAGGTCGGATTTCATTGATGGGTCTGACAGAAAACGATACCTACCACCAAAGATCTTCCTCATCTGAAAATTCGCAGATACACAACGAACGTGTTACAATAATATGGCAAAGCGTTCCTTGATGTTGCAACAATTTTCTTGGATGTCAAACACTCTTAAGACGAATTTCTTTCCCTAATATTCCAAAATACCATTGGGATTCTGCGAATCTTACCGATATTGGCGCACCGAGAACAGCACCCAGCACAAGATGCACAGCCAGCCATAGGCGTAGCCAGGGGGGGAGCCAGAGAGGCCATTCCCCCCAAATTTTAGAAAATATAGTCATTTTGTGCTTTGAGAAGCATTTTTCCAAACAAAATAGTGTTATTCGCCTAAAATCAAGCATTTTGCCCCCAAAAATTTTTTGGCCCCTCCCAAATTTTTGGGCTGACTACGCCACTGCAGCCAGCACACAAGTCGAAAGTATTCTGCCCTCTTGGTGAAAATCGCAACTAAATCGATCTTTGCTTGAGTTTTTGTGAATGCAGGGGGGCATTTTAGGATACACCAGTTCAAAACATTAAATCGAGTATTTTTCAGGAGAGAAGTTTTTCAGTTGACCTTGTTGCTTAGTTCTAAACTTCTAGATGCTGTGGTTGTCGTTATTGCAAGCTCATACTGCAAGCTCAATTTTTCAAGTTAAATGAAGCTGTCTTGGAGCAGTTTAACTTAACGTGGTACCGTTAATTCAAAACTGACTAATGTTACAATTTTATTGCAAACTGAAGTTTTAAAAAGACTCCAGAAGATAAAGCGACACAGAATGGTGCAGCCTGGTACACATTTTTATGTTGCATCAACAGGGCCGGTGCTAGGTAGTTTGGGGCACCCTCAAGCCTGGATTTGGCCCCCAATATACAATATATTGCATTTAACACATAATATTTATATAAACAAACAACAAATATTTATAAAAGCATGTTTCTACAGCATCAACACAACATATAGAGCAAACAGACTTCAGCATTTGTTGTATTTCAAGATAGGAAAATGACTTTATCCTAGATTTCAAAGATGCACATAGTTTTATCAACATAGTCCTATTTAATGTTTTTGCAGTTTCACTTTCAGTTGATATCATTGCCAGATTTTTTGGTCTTTCATCAGTCATAGGTGATCTGTGAAACGTTTCAACTAACTTCGACTTGATGGAGCTTTGTTCAACAGCATTTGCATACAGCAGTGATCGGCAAACTTTCGTTATGATAACGATGGCACCAAGCCCGTTTCAGTGGTAATTAAAGGCCGTGCTTGTTTTTGAAGGCCCAATGTCAAACTTGTGTTGCATTCAGTTCTCTGTCACATAACAATGCTATGTTAACGTCATCAACCCTAAAATGACAACGACAATGCCATGTTAACGTCAAACAATCAATGTTCTGTAGTTGTTACAGTAGCCCATGTTTTATCCCACGCAACGGCTCAGCACTTTACTTCTTACATACCACGCTGCCCACAACAATAAGTGCTGCGCCATCCAATAAAAAGTGCTGAACGCCCACAATTGGACCGAGGTCCAGAGTTTGCCGGCCACTGGCATACAGTGTTATTGGTTAAATAACTGGATTTCTCATTGGCGTAGGCTACTGTAAAGTGTTTGAGTTTTCATTGCACAACTCCTGATTCAAGATACACCGGATATTACAGGCGCGGACTACGAATACGATTTTACATGATTGTATACCTTGAAAAACGGCTATTCTATTCTTGTACAGTGAAAAGATACAACACAGGCCTACAATAGTGGCGTAACTGATGGGGTGCAAGGGTGCACACCTCCCCCCTTGGCAAGTTAAATGTAAAAACCGGGTATTCTTTTGGTTTTCAGTAGCTTGTTGTTTTTCTGTATTCTTCGTTTTTTTGCATTACTTTCCAGTGATTTCGGATTTTAGTATATAAATCCACATCCGGATATATTTTCAGTTCTCAACTTTTTTCTGAGTGTTGGCAAGTGACCTCCCCTACGGTGGCTGGTGGGCCTCCAGCTAGGTTTCCTATCCTGGCTGAAACCTCTAGTCAGGCCACTAGTCTACAACTCATTTTCCTGAACAGTTTCTTACTAGACTATACTAAAAATACTTACGATCAACGTGGATTCAGCAACGTTACGAACACAACTGCCAGCTTACTAAGGCAAATGCTGACAACGAAGCTATCCACAATGCATTTCACAATGGCTGGCGTAGGTAGGAAGCTATAGGTCGTTGGAAGATCAACCTCTTTGACGTATTAGATAAATATGGATGTTGAAAGGGGAAATGTGCGAAATCAGTTCTTGGTGAGTTCAAGTCTGACGTGTCTACATGCCATAGCAAAGGTCCTCAGTCGGATATGGGAGCCCATTTTTACCACACCCAGGCCGGGGGTACGGGGAGCCCTTCCTCCAGCTCTGTGTATCAAAAAAATACTGACTCTGTGTATCAAAAAATACTGACATTGAAAAGGTGCATAGCGTAACGAGTGACAACGTTTAGTAAACTACGTCAGAAAAATGTTGTTGTGTTTCGTATACGAAGCCTTTGATAGCGGTCCACTGCAAAAATTTACTCCCGGGTTCCAATAGTTCTCTGCCGAAACATGACCGAGGAGCACGGGGCGAAAAGGGAGTTTGCTGATAGACAAAAATACTGCGACTTACTAACGCAGTCGTTTCCAATGAAAAGTTCGAATTTTGCGAGAAAAACTATTCCTTGAGTAACTGCACAAACAAAAACTTTTATACGTACCATTCCAGTGATGGTATCTTGCTCACAAAAGTTTTGACAAGGGCTATAGACGTTTTGACGAGGGCTCCAGAAGCTAGAGAGGCCCATAATCGGTCTTCGTACCCCAGTGGGAATGATTCATCCCCTGTTTCCAGTGTCTACACTTGTGTTCACGCTTGTTGATGAAATCAGTTTTCAACTGAGTTGAGTTTATTGGCTTAAAGCCATAAACATTACATACTTTTTTTCGAATTCAGGTCATAACGCCAGCACATCGAAAATAAAACTGTTGACCAGTTTGCCTCGTCGAATACCACGTGGCAGTTTTAGTTAGTTTTTTTGACAAGGTTTGAATTTGATGGGCGATATGTAGTTGAATATGGATACCTGATGAAGCTGCATGCCGACAGACTAAAATGGTATTTGAGATTTGCTGGATAATCAACACAGTCGTGCAGCAAGAGCCAGGTGGCGACTGGTATATATCGCAGTCTTTCTAAGAAACTCAATTGTCTTGATCCAGGTCCGCCATGTTTTTAAAAAATATCACCTGACCTCTCAGCTAAGTGTGACGCATGTCTTACAATCGGACATCTGCTCCCGCAACTAAAGGCATATCGCCGCGGGACGTTCAATCAGGATTCTTAAGAGGACGTAACTGCGTGGAACTTGCGGCAGGAACACCGGCATGCTGGCATGCTTCGGGTGCTCCGCTTAGCTCTACTGCCCGTGTCAACCCTACGCGAACTTCATTTCGGGGATCCGGTTGCCCACCCCTGGTTGCTGGCCTGTCTTGACTCCTTGCCTTAAAGTTGGCCGTAGCGAATGAAAATTCCGTTGAGGTCCGCCTTTATTTCGGGAAAAGTATTTATTCATAGCCGTGACGTCAGATAAGCCTTTCTTGTTAACACCACCTCCGTTTCCCAATGCTGATATCAAAACAACTTATCAAGCACTTACATGCTTTTAGCGCTTACATGCTTTTAGTTTGAGAGTCTACCCATTGCTTTGAGGGTATACCTAAATAAGTAAGCTGTTTGTTTATCAGTAAAACGCTTGGCGTAGGCCTACAACAGTCAGCGTTTAAGCTTTTAAGGTTTTTCAATGTTCTTCATTGATTTCAATCGAGACTTAACCAGGTCCGTAATCAGAAGGGCGCAGGAACTTCACCCCCTCTGCAAAAAATTTCTCCTCCCCCTTAGAAAAATGTGTTGGACACAGTTAAAAATTATTGTACATAGTTTGAAACAGCGTGGTCCAGCTACAGGCCCGAGGCCACATGTGGTTCACGGATAGAAATTTTATGGCTCGCGAGCTTTTTTAGTATTTATTTTATGTTGTGTGTGTGTTACAGTACGTAATTTTGATTAGAACAAGCATAACGTCATTTAATACAATGTGCAATAATAACGGCGTTAGGCTGGGGTTTCTCAACCTTTTCAAGCATGTGGTCCAAGTAATAAGCAAACACACTGGGTCCGTGGTCCACCGACTGAACAACTTCTCCAATGTGACAGCTGTTGCACATGCACAGAGCAGAAATACAAACAAATAAAAACAATTTTTTATAACACAATATGCGCTACAATCAACGCGAAGACTGAGCCTATTTGTTGTGAGAAAGCATACATATTCGAGGCTCAGTACATAACAATGTACAAAACAAGTCATCTTCCACGTTAAGCTTGTTTTACATTTTGTTTTCATGGCAACAAGAGTCCTCTGCCTCAATGGCGTATAACCAGCCCAAAATGTTTTGGAGAGGGCGCAAAATGTTTGATTTTCGGCGAGCAACAGTATTTTTGTTTGGGACGCGGCTTTTCAAAGCACAGAATGACTAGATCAGCTAAAATCGCGTGGGGGGCATGCTCCCTTCCTGGATACGCCTATGGCCTATGCCCTACAGTACCTGCCTCAAAATGCGTTCAATAACTGCATATTGTGCACAAAGTGGCAATTTCCACAAAGGGGCAATTTCCATATTGCAATCATTTCTAACACATAATGACAAAAGAAGCGTATCATGACGTTTGAAGCTCAAGAGCTACCTACGTTTTCGATTAAAAGGTTCAACTTGCAAAACGTTCTAAATTTCAATAATACGCTACCAGGACACAGGGACGTGCAGAGGGGGGGGGCGAACGGGACGACGGTCCCTGGAATCCAGAGTGAAATTACAAAAATTACATTTAATTAAAGTGCTGTAACTAGTTTCTTCTTCGTATTATAAGGATACTAACATATGCTGCATGGATATAATTTTTCGAAACTTGTTTTTTATCAACACTAGTTTTTACGTATTTCAGCATTCCTCAATACTAGACTATGCAATTTGGAAAGGGAGCATACGATCAAGTAGTTGTCCTAGGCATCACTAGACCTCCGCACACCCTTGCCAGGTCGTGACCCCCATAGGCGTACGAGGCGGGGGCGTGGAGGGCTGCCGCCCCCCGGCTTGAAATATTTCAGGGCAAACTTTATTTGAAAGTACATACTGGTGTGGAGTACATTTTCTACT
>JGI24021J15306_10001064_pt1 | contig 25152 bp, 14 predicted proteins | sample Ectturendosymbi1_FD_15306 | JGI IMG/M metagenome (IMG submission 15306) | reverse complement strand
GGGCTTTGCCTCCCCTGGAGAAATGAGTTGGACATAGTTAAAAAAATCTGGGCCCCTCTCAGAAAACTCTTCGCCCCACCTGCTGTCCCAAGCTGGTTACGGGCCTGGCTCTAGGACCACTGACAAATATTCCATATCAAATAATTATAAATTCAGCCTAACCATGGTTTTATAACAGCACACTAGTAGATTTAAACTGCAAAAGTTACATTTACGTCACTAACCTTGATTTTTCATCACCAATCAACCATATCTCTTTCTTAAGCCTTTCTGTTTCACTCAGCATGGATACATTGCTGGCGCGAACTGCGTCTTTTTCCTGCTGCAGTGAAATATACTCATCATAAGATGATTGGTTTTAAAGATATAAATTATTTCTTACAACACTTATATTTAGAGTTCTTAGTGACATGAGAAATACATAAATGTTCTTTATACTCGACTGGTTCTCCAAATTGTTAGTGTATGATGAGCGTGCTTGCGCGCAAACGTTGGTTGCACTCAAAATTTAATCTTACGTTTTTCTAAAAACTATTATTGTGCTTTATTTAAGATTCAGGTCAGTATCTCTCAAACTTTCTTGGTCACAGACAACTTAATGATTAGGCTGCGGTCCCTTTTTCAATATTTTAATTATTTGTAGCAAAAACAAAGACAGTCTACATGAAACACAACATGTGGTTGTTAAACTAAAGTACAGAAATCCTTATCGAGAGCAAGGCCAGTCACAAATAAAATATGCCACTGAATTGAGAAAGGTGCAAAAATTACAATATTGAAAATGATAATTGTGCTATCCAACTAAGACATCAAGCTAAGAGATTCACGGAACCATTAAAACATTTTCAAAATAGATAAAAACGCCTTCAAACGGTAGGTTATGATTCACAGAAACACATAAGCTGCTATTTAAATTGTCATTGGGTATACAGTGAAGTCATCGTAATTTTAAAGTAGATATACGCACAATACATAATTATATGTTGTGCTGTCTCAGTGGTCCAGTGGGTTGAGCATCCTCTACCAAAACCTTAAGGCTGGTTTCGATTCCAGGTCAATTTATACCGAAGACTTAACAACAATTGAGGCCATCCGGTCTAGTTTTCGATGTTAATGGGTGGGTGCAAAAATAAGTTTCACACACGACACTGCCATTGATCCGCCACCAATGCAGTATTCTCTACAGAAGTAGTCGCGTGGTACCCAGAGCAGATTATGCAGAGATGGGCGCCCACAGATTCGTTTAACTTCCAAGCATTGATGTGGCCGAGTCATATTTGTCGAGTCACAAGCCCATCGAGTCAGAGTCATCTAAAAATTTTTACATACCTTCAGATCTTCAATAGCAGCAAGTAATGTTCCACTATATTGTACACATTTTTCGTTTTCTCGAGTAATATGATCATCATTATCCAACCGCAGCCTTAAAATCGTTTCCTTGTAAATTGTTGTTTCATCTAAAAGTTGTTTTTTTTTGTTCCAGAGCTTCCGTCAAGCCATTTTCATTCAGCTCAACTTCCTTGCACAGCCTATCACACTCAGTCTGTAGTTCCATGATTTTTTGTTCTGCTGTTCTGTGGAAACAACAATTTTCGCGATATTTGCGAAAACAAAAAACGCAAGAAAGCATTCAAGCAAATACAAAGTTGCATAATCTACACTTGAATCAATGAACAGTTAATATCATTAAACAAGACTGAAGGACTTTACAAAAGGTTTAACCAATTCATTTCATTGAAGCAGAAAATATATATCGATTCCGAAATGCAATGTTGTCGATGTCGGTGCAAAATAATTCTTTCTGTTTCGATTTGAGAAATAAACGTAGTGACCTATAGCCTTGCATACGCCCATCAGAGAGGAAAAACAATCCTGAAGTGTTCTACAAACGTGATGCTAATATAGTGGAGACGGGTGGAGCTTAATTTTACTGGTTCCTTACATCTGTCTGTACCGAAATCTGCAACTCTAAAACCGCGCTTCAACTCCACTGTTTCAATATATACGCAGATCCGTTTTAAGTTTGAAAGCAATGCAAACCATTAAGCTTTAACAAATATGCTGTAGCTTTAAAATATCTTGAAGAACTTGATAAAAAGTTTCTACTCCAAATTTATCATGCGCCAAAATATTTAGTGCGGCTCCAAAATCTCTTGAAGAACCAGAACCAATCCGGCTTCGGATATCTTGAACCTTCGGTTTCTGATTGTTGTAATAATCATGTTCTAATGACACTAAAAGATAAACTTTTCACCTAAATCGGCTTTGCAATCGGTCTTCATCACAATGCAACGAGTCTACATCATCTGATTTTTATTTGTTTTTGCAGTGGTTGGAAACAAAACCAATGGAAGTTTCAGTACCACTAAGCATATGAAAATCAACGATAGGACACTAAATGAATTGATCGTTCCTGGAAAAGGACGTATACCGCTAATGCAAAAATAAAAGGGCAATAGCAAACAAGCATTTTTTACCCAAGTCACTTCTATGTATTTGTGGGCATGAACAAAAATGTAACAAAATTATCAAAGAACAGAAATTTTGCAGAGCGAAGCGCCGAGCATTCATCTGCGATGATGTCTACTCAATAGGTGAAGAATATACTATGATAGCATCATAATTCTTGGCTGTGGAAGTGATGCTTTTAATTAAACACTTTTTAATAGAATTGAGGTAATTGGTGTTGTTGTCAAGTCCGATTTTTAGCATCCGAACGCGTAGTATTTTCAGATTTTAAAAAGGCTAGATTATCCTCCAGAGCTAATTAACTCCGCTTTGTAGGCATAATTTCTGGTGAAAGCGATAGCCATGTTATTTGCAGAGGTAAAATAATCTTTGTACTATGAAAACGGTGCCGAAGCTTCAAAAGTGTGTTGTTCAACTCCTGAATTATAATCTTAAATAATACAATCTTTATGTTGTTGTATAATCATTCCACATGTTATGAACTCGGCATAGCAAAGAAAATGCAAAAACTGATGAAATAAAAAGACGGTACTTGTGTTTGAGGGGCATGTTTTTCAACTTCTGATGTTCTTTTAGAGTATGAACTTCAGTTTTCTCTGATTCGCGCTTCACTACGCATGGTGGCGGAACCACTGATGTTTTTCTGCAGAAGAAAACACAATTGACGGTATCCTTCGGAACAGATGTGTATGACGCTTCTGCACCAGTTTGTTAATCACATTTTCGCACTATTTAGTGGTTCTGAATAATTAAAAACTTGATTGAAAAAGGTGTGGAAAACTTACACTGACTTCTGCTGGTCATATGAGGTTGAGGTTGCGAGTTGCACAGTTCCATCCATTTCTTTTTGTTTCAACTGGAACAAAACTACTTAGTACTGATGATTCTGGCTTTTAAATGTAATATAATTTACTCCGGAAAAGTGCTTAGGCGTTTAAGCTAACAAACATAAGATGCATGAAGGAAATAAGTCTATAGTTTCTTGAAAACAGTGCAACAAATTTATTTAAGTGGACAAAATAAATTGGGTGGTTTCACTATGACGGGCACATTAAACAAACAATATGAGTTTGTTTAGATTTGCCTCAATTTAAAAAATGCAATACGTTTTCACTCGATCTGTTGAAATCGTTTGATTCATACGTCACACACTCAAATGAAGAAAACGGAAGTGAAACAATTTTTCTTGAAGTGAAATTGTTCGACTATGTTAGTTTACAGTACACTTGAGAATTCGTTAATAGTTATCGACAAAATAACGCATTATCACCTATTTTTATACTTTGGGTAAATAACATTAAAGGGGTTCATTACACTGCAAGATTCTATACCAGTGGTTCCCAAAGTGGGGTAAATTACCCCCGGGGGTAATATGGTATTTTTTGGGGGGTCAACATTATTTTGTATTATGAGCCATCACTGTGATATAATTGAGGGTAATAAGACATAATCGCTTAACTTTGATTTGGGTAACGGCTCTAACAAGTTTGGGAACCACTGTTCTCTACCAATAATTTTTAACAATTGTTTTGTGGAGTACGACACTTAGTGTCGTCGCGTTCTACTCATATTTACCGATGAGTGGCGTAATTTAGCTCTAAACATTTTTGAAAGAAAAACATGTAACTACTATAGTTGCGGATTGTAAAAAGTTGTGCAAAGAACGTTTCAATGCAAATTTCCATGTAATGATATCATTCAAAATGTTAAAGTAAGTACTCAGGTATGTATAAGGCAATTGACAACCTGAGTGTAGGGTCATGAAAATCCAAGACACAGGCTTGGGAGAACGGTTAAAAATTACATAACTGCATATAAACCTCTAGAGTAGGAATTTGTGTGACACATGAAAAGTTTTCCTTCAGCACTGCGATAGGTTGGAAGCCCTTGCCACACCGCTTCAGTTCTCTTTTCTATACATTAACCAAAAGCAAATGATCAGAAAATTCTTTAATTCGAGTTAAGCGCTGTTTCAGATCAATAAATCAAACGTAACTCACCTCTAATGTCAACTTCTTCACTTGCTTAGATAACCCTTCGTTGTAGAAGTTCAATTCGATCAGAGTTTGCTTGCAGCTTTCCAGTTCTGCTGTCAGCGCAGCAACTTCTTCAGAATGCCTTTTTGAACTGGTGTGGACTTGTTCATGCAAATATTGATTCTTTTTTTCCTCAGCTTGTTTTTCTCGACATAATCTGCAAATATATACTGTGAACGTTGTTGCAGTTCCAAGCAGGACAAAGGTTTCAAAGAAATTCGTAACATCAAAAATATGTGCTGTCTTTGCGTCACATATTGGAGGAAATATTTCTAAAGTTGTTCTGGCTTTGAAGTTTTTACATTGAAAGAAACTTCTTTATGCAGAATGCACGCAAGAAATTAATTGTGCAGAATGTACACAAGAATGCAGAATGTACACAAGAAAGTTTATCAGAATGTACACAAGAAAGGAAATTAAACAAGCTGTGAAAACGCGCAATCTTTCTTTGTCTTCTGTTACACGTTGCAATTCTCTGTTAAAATTAAAAATATATCCTTCATAGTTGACTCGTCCAGCTTGTCTGTTTAGATCCTGACGTGCTTTATCCATATCTTTCTAATGTGTCAACTGTAACTTTTAGTATTTCACTTCCAACTGTGCTTTCTCATCCATCCAGATCCGAGCAAAAACTTGTTTCAAGTTGAGCTTCCACGTTCGAAATGCCAAAAGTATATTTTGCAAAATTATTTGTACATGTGTTCACTGCGCCACATTATATTGCAGAAAGAATACATCATAAACATTGTTGTTACCTCTCTATTTGATATTGGTACTCAATTTCTTTAGCTTTCCATGATTCTTCACTTTTCTTTTTTATGCTTGCCTCCTTCGTCATCTTGCTTTTAGAGTCGTTTACATAATGTATACCATCGATCTCATTCTGCACAAATACTGTTTAGTTAGACGCATCAGCATTTCGGCAACTTTGTTCAAAATCATTCAGTAATAATTCCATCTGATGAAAGGCAATTGTTTCGCAGGTCGTTTCTGAATGATCCCCGAGTTCGTATTTGTCAAAGGTTTCTCGTATTGTTTCAAAGAAGCGTTTATTAAACCGCCACAAGTTCAAACGTCGCAAAGAAAACTTGTTTAGTTTAATAAAAATACGTACTTGGGATGGTTTCAATGAATCGTGAAAACTTCTCTCAGGTTTCGATATTTTGGCGAAGCTCCAAAAATTTTCTTCTTCGAGAGATCGAATCTTTTCTCTGTAAAATGGCATGTTTGCGGTTTGTTTTTTGTTTACTTCTTTCTGACAAAACTCATGTTGTTGACCTATGAAGGAAACCTTTCCATGTAATTTGGCTGTAATATAGTTTGCTGCTGATAGTTCACATACCATGTTGCATGCAGTTATTTTACAAGGAACGTGCATGAGAATTCCTAAATTTCCCCCCTAATTTTAACAATATCAGCTAAGCCTCGTAGCACCTTGGTGTTCTAACTGGTGTTCAATTAGTATTTTATCCTAACCGCTAAAAAGGACTAAGATGTTCAAACTGAGGATTACGTTTTTTCAAATTAACCATTACGTTATGGAAGCACGTACAACTAACAAGTATGCTCCAAGAAAACTGAGACGAAATATTATCATACACAATGACAGTAACTAAATTATTTCAATCTTAAACCGACGTGTCATATACTTGTGTAAGTGTTGTTCTTGAGATGAATCAGTAACAATGGTCTCACAAAACATGGTTACTCTTTGGATTAAATTTGCGGCTTAGATAAACAGCCACTATGAAGTCGTCCAAAACAATTGAAATGCGTTCAACCTTAAACATGAAATGAAATGATGAATAGAGTACCGCAGTTCCTGAAGTTCGGAGGTAGACTTTTCCTTGAGTTCCAAGCGAGCTTTGTTAAGTCGCTTAACAGCATCTTGAAGCTTAATGTTTTCTTGTTGCAATCTTTGCCTGCAACAAACCCATTTCACAAGGAGATGTTAAATGAATGGGGCTGTTTGAATAGTGACTAAACACACACGTGAAACTGGATCACGAAAAATGTATGTGTGTATCCATTGTTTTTCCGTAGAAGTGTAATTATGTAGTTACCAATTACCAAAGAAATAAAATGCATTTAATCCTGATAACTAGGGCAAGTTTTTGTTGCAGTAAAGAAGTGAGAAAGTTGCATTTATTTTCAACGAAAGTTGCATTTATGCGCAGGAAGTTGCATTTATGCACACATTTGACTGCGAAAGGCTTGACACCTATTTTCGTTTGCGCGGACTTGGCCAAAATCCAAGATTTTCCGCACTTCCACTTCTAATTGAGTTCGGGCACTGTCGTACTTGGCTGGGGTTGTAAAACTTCTAGCTTGCAAACCAACTGTTTCGTCATAGTTAACACTATGATGAGACGCAGCTAATCCATCATATAGCTCTTTTTCATGCAATCAAAGAGACTAGAACTAAACTGAAATAGTTTTGTAGTATTTTTTTTAGTTACATTTTTACATTTTGCGCAAAACTTGATAAAAATTGCAGTAAAAAGTTGCATGCAAAAATCGAAAAAGTTGCAATATAAAATTCCTGGAAACAGCTCAAAGCATTGAACTACATATATTTTGAGTATTTGGGAAGCTGTAAAAAAAGTTGCAAAAGTTGCAAAAACTTGCCCTACTGATAACTTTGATGTGGTTTGGTTCCAGTAGGGAAGTTTGTTCAAGCACGTAAAACGTATACAAACTTTCACTGCCAAGGCTCTAAAAGATCGCACAGTGTGTGTAGCTACCTGGTATTGCCCGAAATCACACTTTCAACATTAGTTTCAGTAGCTTACTAAAGCTAAAGCAGTATCAGTGGTGTACGCAGAAAATTTTCATAGAGAGGGGCTTTATTCAGTGGCGTATGGTGGTCATTTGATTTCATGTGCGCTGTTTGTGACGTCACAATTTGACGTCATATTCATGTTTGCAAACCAACTGTTTGGCGAAGTTTGTTGACATAATAGGCATATTCTTCTACACACACTCCCCTTATTTTATGTGTCATTGTACTGAATATAAACTATCGGCGCTCCAAGTTAGAATACCGGAGGAAAATAAACTCAACGCTACCACACAGCAATTCATAACTGCAAAAATTCCCACCAAAACGTAATTATTACTTTTTGACCTATTTACAATATTCCTTGAAATTTGCATGCAAATTTATTCCGTGGTATTTGCATTAAGTAGACAAATAATCAAGCAAAAATATGCAAAAGCAATGAATCTCTTTTGCGAAGGTAATGAAGTTTTTGTAAAACACCAAGCTCAAGGGGGGTTTTACCCCCGACGCCATTAAGCACAGTTCCGTCTAAGTGTTTATTTTATGCAGTAAAGTTTAGCATAATATTTGCAAACTTTTTGTCTGTTGTAGCATGTTCTGAATTTTAAAGGTGAATTCCCGCAACACGTGGATGACAATACCGTGCTCCCGCAACACTCCCCACGATGATGGATTTGAAAAGGCAGATTTCCTTCACTTGCGTTTTGTTCCTGAGCTTCTTTGTGGTTTAATAACAAAGTTATGGCGAGTGACTAAATATCACGCAGGACGTGGTTCATTCTTTTAGTGTTTTAACGAAGAATTAATAACATATAGTCATACCTTTCAGTTGCTTCTTCACTGTCTTCATTGGATCCCAGTTTGGCGTGTCGTTGAGTTGCAACATCCAGTTGACCATGAAGTTGCTCTATATTGGCCTGGTTTTTACATGATTCGTAAAAGGTGAGTCCTGACATTTCTCATGAAATTTGTGATTGCAACTTTATTGCACATGGAACTTACGGTCAACTTCTCGTTGACGTGTATTTGAACTTTATTTTCTTGCTGAATACGCAACAACTCGGTTTCCAGTCCAGAAATATGTTCCCTGCAACAACAAACGGGTTATTGAGTAATATATTGGTCACAACAATCATAGGTATGCGACGTCGAACGCATATTTTGCTTAGTGATAGCAAAACTGACCTGAGGACTTCAGACTCTTCTTCATTCTCACGGTTCTCAATAACAGTTTTATTCAACCTTTGAACCTAAAAGACAATTGCATAGTAACCTTCGTCTCTGCAACTGCAATAGGAATCCACAAGGGATAATCAAATTAATATGCCGACGAAAGTGCGTTGCTTGGAGCAAAAAATTTCAGTGTGAAAAGTTTATACAATGCTACAATATTTGTCTCACATCATGACATTGGTCAGCGAATGAGTACTTAAAATTTAACCAATGTGGCGGACAGCTGGTTAGAACTGTTTTCAACGTTTTTTGCATTGGAAGAAAGTTAGTTAAGCGCAAATATTTTCGTAGTTTGCTTTTTTCACTTCCAATATTTTACATGCAAGCAAAACTACTTGGGTTAGTTACCGTTAACGCATAACATTTCAATTTATTTTCAAATAGCAACTTCATTAGTAACGGAATGGAGCATAAACTTTATTTAGAGCTAATTTCTTTTATCGAGAATTTATACGTGACTTTTATTATAAGTGCTAACATCCAAATGGCATATATTGCATTAAAATCATAGATATAACCCTTTCACCTGAATTGAGGTTAATTGCGGAATAAAACAACAATGGTAATATGTGCGTGAATTTCTGAAAAAGCGGGGCTCAAAGGTAAAGTAATGGTTATCAGAAGTAAATTTGCGGTTTTTGTTTTTTATCGTCAAATTTATGGCCCGGCCCACTCTTAAGCTGTTCGATAACTTGCACATCAGAACAGTAGATATGTACATACTTCTGCTGTTAGCTGATCCCTTTCATGTTTCAATTGCTGAATTAAGGCAGAATTGCTCGCATCTTGTTTTCGAAGCTCGATTTTTGCACATTCTAGCCGCTTGCGTAGACTGCAAAAACAGAATTCGCATGATAATGAAAAATAGCAAAACGAACTGCGCTGTCTAACTTGCAGTGCTTGACGCCAACTACCAGTACGTATTCAGACAAGTTTAAATGAGAGGGTAGACATGACGAATTCTTATTCACTGGGGTGCGGTAGTAGTAGAAATGCATACGTAATTGCCAAGTAGCCTAATTAACGAACAAAATCAAGACAGCTATTTTACAAAAAGAATCAAGGCACACAACTGGCTGTGGGGCATGTTTTTCATACCGAATGGCTGTGGGTCACATTTTTCAATGCGAATCCCAACAGCTCTTGAAGTATTTGCGCATGTGACTTATATTTTGTGCTGCACAATGGGAACCGAACCCAGGCAACGTGGGCCGGAACCCATTATCCGGCATTGGAACGAGTGTAGGGACCTGGCATAAGAAACTGATACGGTATAGTGTGCGTTTGCTAGCGTGCCCTTACAGTTGAATGGTCAGGCTAGTTGTTGTAGGAGCGTGAGTCAGTCTCCTAGTTAAGCAAACTGTCATCTTGATGTTTCCAAAATGAATTAATTTAGCATACAAGCTCTTTACTTATTTGTCCGTAACTTTCCGATACTTCAGTGGTTGGATTGTTTTCTTTACTTATATTCAGATACAGAACAGTCGCGCCAATAAGCGTTAACGTAAAGCCAGAACGACCGAGCGTAAAAACTGTTCAGCATGCAGTAATATCGAACAACCGCCTTGAGAGTTCAGAATAGCTACCGGAAAGAGCGATCAATTGCCGCGAATCAATTAGAAAGTTATCATATCAACTATTTGGCTGTTCGCGAACAAGTGCGTTGCATCAATTCACGAACAGAACATGCCTGATATCACTCGCTAGCGATGCACGAAATAGTAACACACGTATGTAACCACTACACTGTCAACTACAATGCAAACTTATTAACGTTTCTGCTGTATCATGCTGCATAGCGCTATAACCGTTTAAGTCAATTGAAATAAATGTTAGCGTGATGATAAACCACAAACTTTTGTGAAGCTGGTAAAGTTGTTATTTTTCTTGGTACATTGCAAGCAGTTGTGTTCGAAGGGGAGCAAAAGTACCCACACACTTTTTATACCTACTTTTCATCTCCGGAGGGTCACAGGGACAGCAGTTCCAGAAGGTCTCGACACTCCTCCCGGTTTTCAGCAACTTGTGCTGGCTCCCACCAAGGCACGAACAAGCTATGTCAGAGATGTAACCTCGGAACCCGTGGATGTAGCCAACAGGGTTCACTCCGCGAACTTCTCTCGCGGCATTCTGGTTGCGTAGGCAAACCATGGTAGCTGGAATCATTATTCGGAGGAAAAACGGCTCGACATTTAGGGTTTTACAAATTTAACAGCGGCCCACTTTGTTGTGAAATGTCACGCCTTGAATTCTTCACGAAAATTCTATCACTGCTACTTGTATTTGAAATAATGTAAAAACAAAGGGAGCAGGCGTTGTAACCTTTCAAATGCCTCGGAGTAACGTTTGAGAGGACGCTCACCAATCGCCGACACCTCGAGTCACTTCGCAATAAGCTGACATTGCTCGTCGCACTCTTGAGGCGGCTTGCTGACTCGCGTTGGGGTGCTGGAGCAACAACCTTGCGAGCAGCAACATTAGCCCTGGTCCATTCAACAGTAGAGTGCATCGACTGGGAGTGCACGGCATCTCAAATCGAGACACCCATTTGTTCAGCCACACAACTCATCAGTTCATCTGACGGCTACAAAAGAAGTGCGGAGCTGTGGGCGGACCACCGATGGAAAGCGACAGGGTTGGGGAGCACTTCGAGACTCCGTACTTTTATCCGTGACATCGGCACCCACCCTCCTGGAATGGCCCTGCCAAGAACAGCGTGGGTCCGGCATAAAAGCTTCCGCACCGAAATCGGACGTTTCCGCTCGTGTTTACACAAATTGGGTATGGTCTCCTTTGCGTTTTGTGAGTGTGGCGCAGAAGAACAGACCGTTGATCATTTTGTCCTCCAATGTCCAATCCATCAACCTCCTAATGGAGCACATGGCCTGACGGTTCTGGATGAGAAAACAATCCAATGGCCGCTCAACAAGATCTAGTGTGGCCTGACTGTGGATTGAAAGAACTCGCGCAAACGATGAAGTATTTGAAATAGCATTATTTCCGTCACTATCCAAAATCAATGACAATAGGTGAGGATCGAGAAAAAGACAGATTTAAAAACTGCAAGTTTAGCGGTCTCCCATTTAGTGACCACGGAAAGCTGAAGCTTAAACAACACTTTTCGGTTACCAGTCCGTGTTGCAGTTTCTCTGTCCTGCCTCCTGTCACTCGCGAATAACTTGTTTCTGCTATGTCGAAACACCGAAACACATCGTATAACTGGACTTTTTCACGCAGTTGTTTTCTGAAACAAGCCTGTACTATAAAAAAAAAAAACATTTTGGGGTGCTTATAGAAATGCTCCTTTCGCCAGTTAGCATCACTGCTAGAGCGCCGATATCTTGCTGTGCAAAAAAAATTAGCAGTTGCGCTTGTCACGTCCATGAAGAACAATTTTTTTTCATCAAGGCGTCAAGCAAAAGGTACATGAACGTCTTTATGCATCACGAATTCCTTATTTGCTCCACTTTTAGAAGATGTGGAGGTCGACAGAAAGCTTTATTTCGCGACAATTAGTTTTTCAGAAAGTTGCAGGTCTTGCTGACATGTCCACATTGCAAACGCTTATCGGTTTAAATTTCAAGGTTATTTCTTAGTGTATAAGTTAATAGATAACTATCAGGAATGTCGAGTCGGAATGTTAGTGCTCAAAATAAAAAAGAGAAGTTAGGACAGAATTAGAAGTGTGGAATCCAGAAAGAGCTTTGGAGCAATTTCTTGCATACAGCGACGGTCAACATTATCACTAGGGCAACCAATTTTTGACCTAAAACGTAATTTTGAGTATATGATTTACAAACTTTGACTTGATTTTGACCTATCAATTTCCTTGCAATTGAAAACGCGGAATACAAAGCATAGCCTATATTAGAAATCAAACCGATAGATTAAAAATAATTTTTCTGTTGAAATAACACAAAAATCAAAAGTGAGAAAGAGCCAACGAAACCAGAGGTAAAAAACCGTTGATGAAAATCCACAAGAGAAATATCCAGTGTCAAAAATCTACTGAAGTCGCTGAGGAGATTCTACATTATTATACTTCAACATCAAGTACTACCACGCCTAGCGTACTTTCAATTGTCCGGTAGTGGGCAAAACAACATTATTATGTCAGAAGTCGCAAAAAGTCCAAGATTATGTTAGAATTTCAACTAAACTTACAAAAGCATGTCAATATCTGTTGTTGTAGCTTTAATAAAATATCCATCAAGAGAAAACAAACTACGCTGCATGAAAAATTTGACCTAACGTTAGATTTTGATCCAATGATAAATTTTGACTTTTTTTGACGTAATAAGTTTGGATTCACTCATGGTATCCGCGTGAAATTGGTTTGTGGACGTTTCATAAACTTGAAAAAGGCAGAGAAATTTTGACTTTATTGGCTTTTGGTTGCCCTACTTATCACTTTAGGCTGCTTACGAGCAGTGGCGTGCAGAGTAGAGATGGCACGGGCCAGAACTTTTGCAGACCGGCTCGCCCGGAGTTAACAAGAAACCGCCCGGCCCGTTTATGTTAAACTACAACTTATTTTCTGGCCCGGACCGGCCCGTCGCCCGTAATAAAAAGAAGGCAGTGTGTCTTTTGCCGCCAAGATGGCGGAGGCAACAGGCTTGGCAGAAACGAAGTAGACATAGAAGATAAACCCTAACCTAACCCTAACTCTAGTCCTAACCTAACGCTAACCCTAACGCTAAACGTAACGCTAACCCTAAACCCTAACGCTAAACCTAACGCTAAATCTAACGCTAAACCTAATGCTAAACCTAACGCTAACCCTAACAGTAACCCTAAACCCTCACCCTAACACTAACCCTAAACCCTAACACTAACTCTAAATTTTTGAAAAAAGAAAAAAAAGGGAAGTCGCCAAGGTGAGAGTCGAACTGAAAAGCAATGGCATACCAGACATGGAGCATCACCACTATGCTACGAGCAACAAGGTGCTTGTGTAGCAAATTGACCTTTTTATTCGAATTGCGTCATGCCACGAGACCAAATGTTCGACTGGCGGCACAATAGCTCCAGTCGATATGTTGCCGCCAGCATCTGGGCAGTGAAATAGATACTACCTATAAAGTAATCTCAAATCCAAAGTAACAAGTTTTCAGTTCATTGCCCTTTGGGCACTAAAACCATGCAGTCTTAAGGCAGTGACTATAGGTCCGCCAGGGGACCTTCACTTTTGAAAACTTATTTGCCCGTCGCCTGTAACATGACACTAACACATGACAAGAGTGCCCTAGGCTGCACTACACTTGCTAGTAGCGTACTACAAACATAAACCAGCGCTCACCGACATGGTGCCCGTTGCAACCAGGTCGCCGGTTCGGACCATGTGGGTTGCCCGTGGCCTGTTCTGACAATAGCACAAACATGATCAGTTTCTTTGCAATGATGAATATCTTTTAGTTTTTATTATTACTAATAACATAATATGAAGACAAATTATGCAAATTTTTATTTCAGAAGTCTGTATATATCAAACTGATAGCCCTTTTTCGCATGAACCTGTACCAAAATGCAGCTCTGAGTTTCAAAAAGTTTGGTGACCCCTGCCTTAAACCCTAAACTAAGCCTAACCCCTAATATTAAACCAAGGGTTCACAACCTGGGGTGCATGTACCCTTAGAGTAACCTATCCAAAAGGGCACATTTAAGCTTAGCAGTGGAAGGGGAAAATTATGTTTGCATACTATTCATTTCGAAATACTCGTATTTATACATAGGTCAACATCAGTGAGTATTATTTTCAAAATCAGTAGATGCTTATTGGTAAATATATTTTTGTTGTTTTCCTCAGCCTTTTTGTCTTAAGAAATTTTAGGGGTACATGCTCATATAACGAAATTCTGAAGGGGTACATGGCCGGAGAAAGGTTGGGAATACTTGTCCTAAACCTAAACCTCGGTGACAGACTATAAATGAAAGTATTGTTTGCTTGGATTGATTCCTAACATGGTTCACTGATTTGCGTGGAAACAAGTGATATTGAACGTTGGCAGAACAATGGAGAGAACAGCAGCCAAAAAATTCGTTGTTAGATTTTGAAACTTTGCAAAAAACAAACGTTTTCGGCGAGCAGACTGCAGCGGCCCGTAGCGGCCAGGAATGACATCATCGCTAAGAAAAATTGCTAGCGGACTGTTTCAAAACGTTAGCGGACGGCCCGAAGACTGGACTGTTAGCGGCCCGTGCCATCTCTAGTGCAGAGGTCTGGTGATGCGCTGGGGGACTATTTGCTTGTATGCCCCCTACCAGACTCTAGGGTTGAGCAGTGCGTACGGTGGTCATTGTTAGTGGATATACGTTGGTTCGTGAAGTCACAATATGACGTCATATTCACGTTTGCAAAGCAACGTTTTGGCGAAGTTTGTTGACACAACATGCATATTATTCTACACGCAGTCTCCTTACTCGTTGTGGCTAAATGTGTCACTGCAATGAACATAAATTATATCAGCGCTCCAAGTTAGGAGACAAGAGCAAAACACAGCAGTCAATGCAAAGACAGAGCAGTTCATAGCTGCAAAAATATCCGGCAACGCGTTAAAACAGGGTAGCAGAACACACTTAGTGCCAAGTCAGCGCAGTTCACAACTGCAAAAATATGACTGCTCATTAAAACAGTTGAGTAAAGCACACTAGTGTAAACGCTACGACAGGGCAGTTCACAACTACAAAAGCATCAGGCTGCGCGAATGTCTCGTCGAACAGCAGTCGAGCAGAGGTGTGCGGCAAGGATCGCGGACACCCAGTGTTGACAGTTTGAAACTTGCTAGAACTACACAAGAACTGGGAATGTATATAAAGTGCACAAGAAAGCTTACATTTTTTATTATGTGGCGGTTATATGTACAACTACTGTGGGGACAGAATAGATAGTTACAGCATTTTAATTTTTGTAAATTCACTCTTTGGATGCCCCCTGCCTTGGTTGCCCGGGGCCGCCACCCCGTTTGCCCTCCCTCTGTACGCCACTGCTTACGAGTCATTTTTCAAGCACGTTCGGCAGACTTGGGCCATTTGTTCATTGTTAGTGCGTCCTAGTCAAAGAGAGCGTTTCTGGACATGCGTATATCGTTGTTTGGTCACTGACTTTCACCAGTTAAGTTTTTTTACATGAATGCAATCATTTCAGGAAACTTTCAAGAAACAACGCTTTTGGTATTGCAGGTCATTTCCACGGTACGACGGCTGTTTTCGGGAAACCGTCAAGAGCCATCGCTTTCGGCTTCGAGGGCCATGGTGTGCCAATCACTGTTGAGCGGCCTGTTGCCCAGCTTATCAGCTGCACCGCGACATCGACTGATCACGCCAAATTTGCGGTTCCGAACGACCGATTTGCTTCCGTAAACGCAGCAATTTTTGCTTGGAGTGAGAAATCTATTACTGGAAATCAAGGCTTTGTGGACAGATGACTATATTCGCTGCTCAGAACCATTCCAACTTCTCGAGAACCGCTTAAACAACGTGAAAGACTTTCGATGCCAGCAACGTGGTTTAAAAAAACGGTTTTCTGGTGACAAGGCGTTGAAAGTCATAGGCCGTGGCTTCTCTATGCTTCGTATCAAAGCGAGGTGTTCATTGCTTTTCTAGCGGTTCTTCATGTTCTTTTGGTAACAGGAATGGTTTCATGAAATGGACAATCACGGAAAAACCAAGCAGTCACGAGTAGGATGATCATTAGCACTCTTCGGTTTCATGGTTTCACGAAAATTGAGAAAAACAGAAAAACTAACCATGAGTTACGAATGAAAGTATCATCGGTAAAGGAATGTGGAAGAAAACCACGTGGTAAATTTCTCATTGTTTAGGAATAAATGCTGCATTAATCGACTAAAACGTAGTTAAATGTGTGTTTTGATAATCATGCGCACTATAAGGACTTCCAACTGGAAGTCCAAGAGCGCTGCTTTGTTTTATTTACTTTTGTTACCTTAGTTGAGATCTAGTTGCCCAAAAGTCAAAGCCTATCTATTACGATATGCGAAGGTAGCTCTCGTCACTGTTTGATGATCAAAATGGGAAGTGACTAGTCACAAGTTTAACGTACTGAAGATGTATTTAATATCCCATGCAAAGAAATTTAAATTTTTCATCAGTGATCTGCACTGACGATACAGCAGTCAGCCATGAAAAAATGTGCAACGATGGATCTTGAAGTAAGTGGTACTGCCGAGTCATCTCAACCGGTTGTTTTTCGTGCTCAGAAGAGAGACTGATTACAAGCAGCAATGCAGACAAACGGAAAATGTTTAGGGCTAGGTCAAGTAGTCTCCGACTTCTAAGAAAAAGATTGCGTATAATGATTTGCAATTGGCGCATGGGGGTGGAAATGGTTCTTTTTCCCCGGGCGCAACTTTATCTCGGAGGTCATTGTTTCCAAGCAGCTATTACCTCATTTAACAGCGTTGGATGATTCGAGTCCAGAATCAAGTCTTTCGCAAGCTGTTGGACTCGAACGTGAACTCTCGTCTCACTGCATGGACTCGGAATAGGATTCAGATTCGCCAAATGGTTTTTACACAACTGGTATTATTCCACGACCATTCGTATAGTATCGTACTTTTTCAGTGGCGTAACAAGGTAATTTATCATTCACGGCAAGCTTCAGTAGTTCAAACACCTTCAACAAAGGTGGTCTGAATCAACAGAATGTTTTATTTTGTGCACCGTTCGATATGTGATTTTGTTAAAAATTCTTTTTTTATCAATTTTCTTTACACTGCTTTACCTAGTTTCACCACCAGGGGCGTACCATGGGGGAAAGTGGGAACAATGTCCCCTATGCCAAATAACTGGGGGGCGCAAAAAAGTCCCAACAATGTCGCAAGTACTTTCTTCAACACAGTACATTTGCTCGCAGAGAGCGCCAAACATTTCTTTCCCCAGGCGCTACGAGGTACGGCTGGCTGTAATTGCCCAAAAGCCACACCGGCTCATAACTTTTTCTTTAAAGAAGTACTGTAAAAGAAGGCCCTTATCACCTATAACAGGGGTCTCCAAACTTTTTTATCCGAGGGCCACATAAGACATTACACAACAGTTCGAGGGCCGGACATCATCGTATTTCTAGATATGTTGCATTGTACCAAATCAACAAATTTTTCGTCAATATAATATTTTTTCATTATTGACAAAATGTCTTTGCAGCCGGATGAAATGGCATCGCGGGCCGGATTTGGCCCGTGGGTCGTAGTTTGGAGATCCCTGACTTACAAACTAGAATACAAACACGGTAATTAGGATGCCACGAACAACCATTTGTTATTTAGCATATCCAACAAACATCACGTGACTTGAAACTTGGGATGTCATAGGGAAATGTAAAGGCTGTCGTTCATAAAGTTCATTGCATAAAGTCAAAATAAATAAATACCTTTTGGAATCAGCGCCGCAAATGTAATCTAAATCGCCTCTAAAATCTCTAGCACAAACTATTTTGATCAAAGGATGACTGGACTTGGACTGGAATCAATGAGTTCGACGAGTCCAGGGGCGTCAGATTTGGACACGGATCCGAATTTTAGTGGAAATTACGCAACGCTGTCATTTTATAACGAGTGATAGGGAGAACCCGTTAAGGACCGCGAGAACCCAAAATTTTGGCTTATGAAGCAATTTAAGCCATAACTCACCGACCTATTGCGCCAGAGAGTAAATGATGACATCATAAGATGAGGATTTTTGTGTACTTTCTGATAAACACAAAAGAGGTACCTTTGCATTTTAAAAAATTCCAGACGTTACAGGACCGTTGTGGTGACGTCACACAATCAGGGAAAAATTTCAGATACAAAGGTACCGGCTTTTTGTTTAACACAAAGTATATAACGTTCTCATCTTATGATGTCTTCATTAACTCTCTGGCGCGTTCGGTCGTCGAGGTACGGCTGAAATTGCCTATAAGAGCCACTAAGTGGTTCTCGAGGGTTAAAAATCTTTAAAAAAAATAGTTACACATTCACGTAAAGTTTATTGCTTCACCTCTTCAGTTGATCTGAGTGCTTTTCATCATTGTCTTTAGCTTTTTGATGAGAAAGTTTGTCGTTTTCAAGATATTTGTTTCTGAACACCAAAGCTCGATTTTCCGATTTCAATCTAGCAAAAGAAATGCGGCAAATGAACTGAAGTCAATCAAGTCACTTTTAACCTGTATTGCTTTTGCCTGTAAAATAACGTAAGATGAAAGGTGTTTTGCAGAAGGGAGTTTGACAAACATATTTAAAATAAAATAGGCAGTTTCAAGCAAAACAGTGCAACGTTTTGTTCTTGGTGATTGTGAGAAAATATATAGGATAACATTCACAACAAAACAATGGCTATACCAATGGTTGGAGAAGGCAGCAAAACCAGGGGCGTAACGAGGTTAGACGGCACGCGGGGCAAGAAGCAAGTTTGGCGCCCCCATATTCGAATTTGAGGTTCTTCGGAAGCAAATGTACTGCATTGAAGAAAGTACTTGTAACATTGTTGGGACTTTTCGGCGCCCTCCGCAGTGATTCGGCGCTCCCTGTAGTGATTCGGCCCCCGAGGAATTGTGCCCCCCTTGCCCCCCTCGTTACGCCCCTGAGCAAAATATATAAACTGATTGTTACTCTACTCATTTGACGTGGCAACGTTTAAACAAAAGTTTTCGTGGTCGGTTTCAGACAATTTGTTTTTGCCTTTTTCTTAGTTTTTTCATGTTGAAACAAATGCATGGAAAATACGTAATCATACCTCTCAACGACTGCTTTGTATTCAGTAATCTTCTTTTCAGCATCACGAAGATTTTTCTGCAAACGATCATCTCTCATAAAGGCTGATGAGGTCATCTGTCATAAAATGCGTGCAACCTTATTAAAATACAAAGATACACTTAAACGTTTTCAAGTGGTATGTGTGCGCCAATTACTCTTTCCAACAATCCAAAAATAAAATACACCGCTTGCAAGTCACGTGCAATGAACACACAGCCCTTCACGACCTTTTAAAAAACTGGTACCCTATCTAAAGAACGTTCAGTTCGAAGTTCTTTTTCCAGTTTTTCAATTTCTTCTTTTTGTTGAAGGATTTGTCTTTCCATTTTCGTACGCTCACTGCTGGCAAGTTTTAACATGTGAATTAGTTTGAACGCATATTTTTATTGCTCAAAAAGCATAAAAACGAAAAAACATATTCGACTGACGACTTTTAAGCAGAATGCAGTTCGGGTGACATCATGAAACAGCACAAGAAAGACTTGTGCTGGAAAAAACAGTGAAGATTTCCTACTTGTGGGAAAAATGGCTTTTCGATCTTTCTTTTAGCGCCGATATTTCGTTTTGAGAAGATGCAATTTGTTCCTCAAGTTGTTGTCTTTGTGCTGTAGCTCTAAATAACAACAAAGTGAATAAAAAAAGCTGACCCACTGAATGGTTTTAGACAAGGTTTGTTTATTTCTTTGAAAACTATGGAAGTACAAAATCATATTCTGTTAACAGCATGTTCCAATTGCGCAGAAACAAATGATTTTGCATAAAAAGTACAACTGTTGATTTCCGATTTGTTACATAGAAGTTTACACATGGCGTATTAAGATGAAAATATCAAACGAAAGGAATGGGGCTAAACGCCTGCCAATCTTCTACTTGAATAAGCCTTTATGGGTTGCTTTCCCCAGCAAGGGTTATTTTCAATACGATGAAACATGTCACCAAGAACTATTAAATGAGCGCAAACAACGTTTTTTACCCAAAGCAATTTCAGTACAACGACAATACACGAGTTTTTTTTAAAAGAAATATGTCGCGAGCGGTTTGCGGGCGCTTATTTTCTGTTGCTCTGTGCAGTTGGTTGCACGGTTATACATTCGAAAAGTATGCTGCAACAGAGGCAAGCAATTTCCTTTGCCCCCACTCATCAACGGACGTCACGAAATTGAAGAGGCCACAAGCACGGTTCTTAAAATCCATGGTGTGATCGGACCGAGAACCCAACCCAGTCGACACGCGTGAGAAGCCACTCATCCCGCACGATTTTATTTGCATTTTTCTGAAATTGTACTAAAATGCAAGACATGTATAGCTGATTACACATCCTAAACATAGCTATTTTCAAGCAAAAGAGGGGTATTTTTCTTCCATTTGTGCTAGGTCTCTCTCGTTCATGTTGTTTATGGTTTTACTACAAACCAACAGATTTTTCGATGAGGTCGCTCTTTCATTCATAAATTTAGCTATGTTTCAACTATTATCGGATAATTTTACTAATTCTAAACTTTACAAAATTCACTTTCTAGTCGTAGCAGAAGGAATGGCCATGTCAAGCATGTGTATAAAGTTCGGTTACCACCAATTTGCTGGTGGCACTTAACTAAAGCTTCAGCTTACAGCTTAACAAGAGCAAATCATTCACTGCTCTACAAAATTTTGATCTGAGGTAGTTTTGTACTCAGCATTTTACAAATTAAGAAAGACTACAACTGATTCTACTTCGCAATAGAAAGAACCTCTTGATTGTATGCTCTTTTTCTTCTGGTATAAATTTAGTTTCTATTAGTTGCTCGTCTGCTGCAGCAGTTTGTTGTTTATCTTGCATTATGACCATCTTCGACGCTCCCAACCTTGCCCCACAAACTTCCAGTTCTCTCTGCAAGATTATAGTTTTTCATTTTGTATCGTATTCTCACGCACACACAGCGGAGAAGAACTTAAACACACATGGCGCTAAGGAACACAGAGATAGATGAAAGTACAGAAACTCAGGTGGTATCAAAAAACATACACATAGATAACGCTAACATGGTCATTTCGAAAACAAGCATATGTAGTAGATGAGGCCATGGGCGTCAGAAGGATTTTTTCCAGGTGGGGCCAAAAGTGGTGAAATTTGTTTTTTTTCACTCGAAACTAAGAAAACAACCTCTTGCTGAAATTTTCAAAACCAAAGGAGGGGCCAAGGCCCTTCCGACGCCCATGGATGAGGCGCTGGCAAAGAACACACGAATAGATGGCGCCAATACGAATTCTATAATGTTCAGCAGCGTTGCGTACTGCTGTGTTAAGTTCCCAGATGACCTATTTATGAAAAGTATGGAGGAATGGAAGACTGCGAAAGACCAGGAATTCTTTGAGCTGCAGACCTCCCCAGGTCGAAGCTGCCTACAGCGCAAATGAATAGAAATAAGTACAAGTCTTTTGCTCTGAGCATAAAGGTTTTGTATATGTAGTGCGTTTTTATGATCAAATGATGCAAAATGTGAAGCAGGAAAATTTGAGCTGCCGCAGTTTTTGGCTTTACATTGCCAACTGCCACACGTTTCACATTACAAATGTTGGTGATGGTTGGGATGAAAAGGTGTCACAACAGTTATGGACTAGTGCTGCGATGTACATCACAAAATTCAAGCTTGTTGAGAACGAGGCGTGCAATTGTTCCATTCGGGAAATGGGTTTCCAGGCGATGTGATGACTCACGCACGGAAAACGAAAATTCGTTTACTGCAATGTTAATTAGAAGATTTGCAATGTTCGCAATGCGATTGGAGCCTAAAGACGCCTCACCACATTATAAGAGAGTCTAATGCAGAAAACACGATCGATTTGTAGTGACAGCAACAAAAACAAATTAAGTAAGAGATGACAACAATAGCTCATGGAACTACTTAAGTAGTTAGAGCAATTTCGAGTCAATGCGCTCATTTATCGCACACAGAAAAAGAAAGGAAGAATACCAAAAATGTTTCTAGTACCCGAGTAACACATTGTTTTATAATGGGCTGTAAAATTTCTCAAAACCGATTTATTTCTGAAGGAGTTTGTCACTAGATAGCTATTGCACTGAACTTCAACATTTTGGTTCTTGAGCATGAACGTGCCTTCGGTAACGCGAATTGCGGATTTGTGATTTGCCATTATGCATTATGCAGATAAACATCTGTGGTGAGCTTGAAACTATCGTTAAATATAAGCGGAAGCTGCATGTGATTGAACATGAACTTGGCTACTTCAAGGTTGTAACTATCGTTTAGTTGCAGGATTTTCCGCGTTTATAAATAATAGTAGCTTTAAATTCCAGATGTCCCCAAACATCTAACCGCGCGACTTGAAACAAACAATCTTGGTTGTAGATGACATGAAACTGCTCTTCTCCAGGCAATAATATCGTGTTGCACTCGTGAAATCATGAGGCTGTGATATTTCAAAAGGAATATGCGGTTAATATTAATCTTTTTTCAGAAATATTTAGTTAGAAGTTGTTTGCAGTTTGCCAACCAAATACTTCAGCTATTTCCCGCATAGCAAAATTTTGTAGTTTTTCCAAATTATTGACACTCTTTAATAGAAACGTATCATCAGAACAAAGTGTTTTTGTAATATCGGAATCGGGTAACTGAGAGTTTAATGTATCTGCGAATAGCAATTTCTCCGCACGAGAAACGTCATCTGAATAACAAACATGTACTCCGACAATGGTTATCAATACTTCCCGTTGTATGTGGAACAATCTTTGGTGTGAAATACAATGGGCTAACGTTTTTAGCGATGCAGTAGAAAGATGGAAATTTCGAAATTTTGTTTTCAAGTTGTTAAATCTTGTCGACCATATCCGCGTAAAACTCAAGAGAACTATTTGGGGCTCTTTTCCATACATCGTCATACCCATTCCAACAACCATGACTTCGTGCTGTCTGACACGCAACATATTGCAAACGTTACTGACCACCTGGTGCCTCGTTTCGAGACTATTCCTTTTTAAACCACCAAGTAAGGATCCGCCGCTGCTGTTAATTCCATCAACAGTTTTTATCGTGTATTATTTACGAAAAGTTTCGGCATGACGTAAAAGTGTTTCTTATTTGAATTTGAAGAACAGATCAAAACTTACCTGCTGCTCGCTGGTTGTAAGACGACTGTGTACGATACGAAGAGAGTTTTTGTTTCTCTTCTCTGACCTATCGCATAGCAAAGTGGTGAACAGTAAAGCTACAGTTCTATATTAAGCTAATACACACTCTTGCAACAATTTAGAGTGAATGTAACTTTACACACCGTTCTGCGAATTGAAAAACGACAAAAATCATGCTTGGGGTTTAAAGTTTTACTTGCTTTTCTTTCGTAGCTAACACTTAAGGCCAATCTACATTGAGGAGTTGCCAGGAGTAGCCGCGCACGATTCTTTGTTTGTTTTGTTGCGTCGGGTAATTCTGCGTTAGTGCACGACTCGGCACGGCAACTCCTGGGCGCAATAAAACAAACAAAGAATCGTGCGCGGTTACTCCTGGCAACTCCTCAGTGCAGATTGGCCTTTAGCTTGGTGGATACTAAAAATATTTTAAAGTTTTCTAATTATGTTTTCCAAGCTACAACCTACACCAACGCAATGCACCAGATTACTATGCTCATTAAATTGCATTCTGTCAGGGAATAATGTTTGCATTTTAAAATGTGTTAGAGCACTATACGGTTTGTCTTGCTGACATATAAAAATTTAACTAAAATGCTATACGAACTAAGGTCATTTTAGCTATGCTGCACTAATCATAAAATCCAGAATTTATGTACTCAAGCGGAAAGTGATACTCAAAAACTACATGAAAGATTCAGAAATATCTATGTGTATCATATTAGGACAGATTGTATGGAGAATTTCAATAAACATTTTGTGGACAGATCGCATTCAAAACAATCTTTATTCTGTTGAATGGCCTCCAAATCGTTTAAGAGTTTAAAAATTAACTTTGAGTTTATGTGATTGTCACTATCTGTAGTTACCCTTAAAAAGACGAAATACAGGAGACCATTGGGAAAAACTCTATATTTAAAAAAAATAATTTATTAAGTACCAGGAAAAAGTTCTTCTTTTCCTGATGAAAAGAACCATATTGCTCACCCATGGCGATTATGGTCGTCCATTGGATCGGTTGTTCAGTTTTTGGGTAAGAAATTTTATGTGTTCCAGGTACTCCGCATTCCGCTTCTGCAGTTCCAGGTACTTTTCATCCGAATTCTTCCCTTTCTCTGACTGGTGATCCCTACTAACTAAGACAGTTCTAAAGACAGTTGTCTGGTTGCCATCTTTTTTCAGTTCATCCGTGAGGACTCTGTCATGGGTCTTTCTTGATGTTCTTTTAATTGTCTACAAATTTACGATAACTAGACAATTTTAGTGTGAAGTGAAATAATTGGGATTGCTGTTGCAGTTAAAAGTATGTTTGTATCACGTTATGTTATAAAACTTCAAATATATAACATACCGTCATCGAATTCGTGCTTGAGCGGAGTTTCTGTCTCGACTGATTAACTTCCATTACGCTTTGGATATCAACTTTGTCAGCAGGATTTTTGTTAGGGCATAACCATTGCATCAGTAGTTTACTATCATGCTGCGTGCAAGCTGCTTGCATCTATACGCTGAAAAAACAACGAAAACAAAGTGAAAGAATTTTTCTTAACATCCCCATCTACCTTTCCGGATGCTATTCAAGCTTTTGCGACGTCAACACTGAAATGAATGAGTTATTCGTTGGCTCACGTCTGGATTACATGAGCTTTCATAATTGTTGTTGTGCTGAGAATTTCAGTACACTCCATGAAACCAAATCACACGCGATGTTTGTTGTTCGTTACGTATCGAGTTTTGCGTATAAACACAAACGTTTCA